>Ga0315551_10000727_pt1 | contig 26125 bp, 19 predicted proteins | sample SalMarSW160290MG_FD_203678 | JGI IMG/M metagenome (GOLD analysis project Ga0315551, IMG submission 203678) | Salt marsh sediment microbial communities from the Plum Island Ecosystem LTER, Massachusetts, United States - Salt Marsh Sediment SW1602-90 ...
AGTTTCCTTGTCTCTCCTACCGCCCTTGAGGTCCTCCGGTTTCATGTGGAAGCTTTTGGCAACGGTATTAACCACCAGAGTGGGCATGCTTAAATCAAATTCTCCCTCTCTGCCGCCTATGTTGGCGATTGCCCGTTCGGCCAGGTCCAGAGTCGGCGGAGAATCAAAAAGCGTGGCAAAAGCGGTCACCCGGTTCAACAGCCCTTCCAGTTCTCTGATGTTTTGCTGTCCTTGGCTGGCGATGAATTCAAGCACCTCACTGGCGATATTTATTTCCTTCTGGCCGGCCTTTGCCCGCAAGATGGCCTGGCGTGTCTCCAGATCCGGGGGTTGAATATCGGCCACCAGCCCCCACTCGAAGCGAGACCGCAGCCTTTTGTCCAGCAGTGGAATGGCTTTCGGCGGCTGGTCACTGGTGATCACTATCTGGTGATTGGCATTGTGGAGGGAGTTAAAGGTATGAAAAAAGCTCTCCTCTGTCTGCTTCTTGCCGCTGATGAAGTGGATGTCATCAATCAGAAGCATTCCCGCATGGCGATATTTCAGGTGGAAATCGTCAATCCTTTTCTGGCGGACGGCGCGGACAAATTCATTGGTGAACTGCTCGGCGCTGACGAAGATGACCTGGATATGCTTGGACTGCGCTGTGTGGGCAATGGCATGTAAAAGATGGGTTTTACCCAGACCCACGCCCCCGTAAATATAGAGGGGATTGTAAATTTTGCCCGGATTCAGGGCCACGCCCTGAGCCGCCGCGCAGGCGAGCCGATTGCTACTCCCGACAATGAAGCTATCAAAAACGTATTTTGGATTGAACTGGGGGGAAGCAGACAGGGCCGGGTTTAAAATGACTGGCTCCCCTTTGTGTCCGTTTGATGGATTCCTGTACCTGCCGTTAACCTGAAAGGTTAACTGAATCTCTGAGGAGGAGGTGAGATGGATAAGTGTCTTTTCAATCAGGGAACGCTGGTTCCGGTCCAAATACTCGGCGACAAACGTGTTGGGTACGCTGACGACAAAACGATCACTCTGGTACTCCAGGCCTTCCGTTTTTTCCAGCCAGGTCCGGTAGTTTGACCTGCTGACCTGTACCTGCAACTCACCTAGGGCCGCGTCCCAGATCTCTCGTGCTGACTTGGTTTCCATTAATTAATTCAGAAAAGCGTGCAAAAGTTACCTGATATAGCTTGCAAATCCCCTTATTCGGGATTCGGCTCCTCCTTTTTTAGGCAAAAAAATACCCCTTAGCAAAACAGACGTCAGAAGCTTTTACCGGGGCAGTTGCTTGCTGGAAGATCTATTTATGCCCAAAAATCAAACGATTACTAGGATACTCCTGCGCCTTTTTTCTGGCAAGGTATTTGCTGGTAATCGCTGGGCGTTTTACAGCCCCATCAAGCCTTGCTAGGTTTTGTATACTCTCTTTATTGCCCGATTTTGCAATCATAAGTATAAACTATAAAGTTGTTGTAAAAAATTAACAGTGTTACAATTTTACACGATGAGACCAGAATTGCGCGTGCTTTTCATGGGTACCCCTGAATTCGCCGTGCCCCCGCTTGAGAAACTGGTGCAGGAGCGTTATCCGGTGGTGGCGGTTTACACCCCGCCGGATAAACCGGGCGGGAGGGGTCGCTCTTTGATTATATCGCCGGTGAAGGTTGCAGCGCAGGGCTTTGGCCTGCCAGTGGTTCAACCGGACAGTTTAAAAGAGAGAGAGGCAGTGGCACAGCTCGCCGGCTTTCAGCCGGATGTTATTGTGGTGGCGGCCTTCGGAAAGATATTGCCCCAGCCGGTTCTGGACATTCCACGCTATGGCTGTTTGAATATCCATCCTTCGCTGCTGCCCAGGTATAGAGGTGCATCGCCGGTGGCGGCAGCGATACTAGCCGGGGACGAGGTCACTGGCGTTACCATCATGCTGCTGGACAGCGGCCTGGATACCGGGCCGATACTGGCCCAGGAGAAAGTGTCGATATCGCCGCAGGATACCACGGGCACACTGTCGGCCAGGCTCTCTCTGGCCGCGGCGCAGATGCTTCCTGATGTGCTTCGGCGCTGGACGGCAGGTGAAATTACGCCCCGGCCCCAGAATGAGGTCGAGGCCGCCTATTCCGCCGCAATCAAAAAAGAGGAAGGCGAGATTGACTGGCAACTTTCCGCCGATGATATCTGGCGGCGTGTCCGTGCCTACCGGCCCTGGCCGGGAGCTTATACCAGCTGGGGCGGCAAACGACTTGAGATAATTGAGGCCGTTGCTCTGCCGGCGGAGGGCGAGCATAAGGTGGGCCAGGTGGTGGCGTTGCACCGGCAGGGAGCTGCCTTTGGCGTCAGCACGGGGGAGGGGGTTCTGGGTGTAATCAAGGTGCAGCTTCAGGGGAAACGGGCCATGTCGGCGGCTGATTTTCTGAGAGGGCAGCGGCAGTTAGCCGGCACCGTACTGCCCGACTAGGCAAGGAGGAGATAGTGGTTTCGGAAAACAACCTGGATAAGTTTGAGACGCTGGTGGCCATCATTGCCCGGCTGCATGGACCGGGAGGCTGCCCCTGGGATAGGGAACAGACCCATGAATCGCTGCGTGAGGCGCTGCTTGAGGAATGCTACGAGGTTCTGGAGGCGCTGGATGAGAGGAGCAGCCAGAGCCTTGCCGAGGAGCTCGGTGACCTGCTGATGCAGATTGTCACCCATGCCCAGATTGCGGCGGATTCAGGTGAATTCCAGCTTGCTGACGTCATCCGAAAAATAAACCGCAAGCTGCTCTACCGGCACCCCCATGTCTTCGGGTCGGCGAAGGTGAAGGACGCCGCCGAGGCACTGGTCAGCTGGGAGACGCTGAAGAAAAAGGAAAAAGGAGGAAACGCCTCACTGCTGGCTAACGTCCCGAAGAAGCTGCCGGCTCTGAGCTACAGCCAGGAAATCCAGGGCCGGGCGGCCAGAACTGGCTTCGACTGGGAGAAAATCGAGGGCATCATCGACAAGCTGGCCGAGGAAGTTGGTGAACTGAAAGGGGCGGACAATCAGCAGGAGAAAGAGCACGAGTTTGGCGACCTGCTCTTTACCCTGGTCAACATCGCGCGCTGGCTGAAAATAGACTCGGAGTCGGCGCTGCGGGAGGCCAACCGCCGGTTCTACCGGCGCTTTTCCCATATGGAGGAAGTCTGCCGCCAGCGCGGCGTGAGCCTGGCCGACTTGTCTTTTGATGAGCAGAACGAACTGTGGGAGGAGGCGAAGAAGGCAGTAGAAGGTAAATAAAAATGGTCGGGGCGAGAGGATTTGAACCTCCGACCTCAGCGTCCCGAACGCTGCGCGCTAACCGGACTGCGCTACGCCCCGCCAGCACCATTATAGACGGATTTGACCTCTTCGGCAACAATCTTAGGGAAGAGTGGACGCTCTAAAGGAGAGTCAAAGAGAGGCGAAGCCTATTAATATGATTATAGGGGGAAGGGGTTATTAAAAGGAAAAACTGATGAAACACGTCATTTTAATCATGGACGGCGCCGCCGGGTATCCCATATCTGAGCGTGAGGGAAAAACCTCTCTGGAGCTGGCGCACACGCCCAACCTGGATGCGCTGGCCAAAGAGGGCGCCGTCGGGCTGGCCCGCACCGTGCCGCCGGGGATGGAGGCGAGCAGTGCCTGTGCCTGCCTGTCGGTGCTGGGCTATGACCCGAAAGTATATTATAAAGGCCGGGCGGGCATCGAGGCGAGAAGCATGGGCATTTCCATCGGCGGTGGGGAGGTCGTGTTCCGCTGCAACCTGGTGGCGGTCCGGGATGGGAAGATGTGGAGCTACAGTTCCGGCTACATCAGCACCGAGGAAGCCCATGCCCTGGTTGACGCCCTGAATAAAGCGCTCGGCGGTGATGATGTCCATTTCTATCCCGGTGTCAGCTACCGGCATATCTGCAAAATCAAAGGACACGAGGAAACGCTCCAGGCCGAGTGCACGCCGCCGCACGATATCCCCGATAAAGAAATCGCCGGATTTTTGCCCCGCGGGCAGGGTAGTGAAGCGCTGCGCGACCTGATGGAACGGTCAAAATCGGTGCTTTCTAACCATCCACTGAATAAAGAGCGGATGGCCCGCGGTGTCATTCCGGCCACCATGATATGGCTTTTCTGGGGGAGCAGCCGGCTGCCGGATATGCCTTCTTTTGCCGGCAGGTACGGCCTCAAAGCGGCCATGACCTCGGGGGTTGATTTGCTCAACGGGCTGGCGCAGCTCGCCGGGATGGACGTTCTGGACATACCCGGCGTGACCGATAATCTGGACAACGATTACCCGGCGCAGGCGAAAGGGGCCATTGATGCGCTGTCAGAATACGACCTGGTGGTGGTTCACATCGAAGCGCCGGACGAGGCGGGTCACGACCGTGCTATCGATGCCAAAATCGAGGCCATTGAGAGAATCGATGATGAGGTGGTCGGACGGCTGCGCGTCTATTCGGGCGATATCCGCCTTCTCATTATGCCCGACCACCCCACCCCGATACCGGTGCGGACCCATACCAATGACCCGGTGCCGTTTCTGCTCTGGGGAAAGGGGTTTGCCCCCAGCGGCGCCGCGAGGTTCACCGAAGCCGAAGCGGGAAGAACTGGCCTTTTGCTCGATAAAGGGTATAAAATAATGGATAAATTCGTTGCCAAGGCGGGTGTCTAGATGGCGTTAATCGTGCAGAAATACGGCGGCACATCGGTGGCTGATGCCGGGCGCATCAAGAGCGTGGCAAAACGGATTGCCCGCACCAGGGACGAGGGCAACCAGGTGGTGGTGGTCGTCTCGGCGATGGGGGACACCACCGACGAGCTTATCAAGCTGGCCTACCAGCTCTCGGAGAAGCCGGATAGTCGCGAGCTAGATGTCCTGCTCTCCACCGGGGAGGTTGTTACCAGCACCCTGCTGGCCATGGCGCTGCATGGCATGGGCTATCCGGCCATCAGCCTCAGCGGGGCTCAGGCGGGAATTCGTACCGATGCCACTTACAGTCGGGCGCGCATCCTTAAAATCGAGCCCAAGCGGGTGCTCGGGGAACTGGAGAAGGGGAATATCGTCATCGTGGCCGGCTTTCAGGGCATCACCGAGGACATGGACATCACCACGCTGGGGCGGGGTGGCTCGGATACCACCGCCGTCGCTCTGGCGGCCAGCCTGGGGGCAAAAGTATGCCAGATATATACCGATGTGGAGGGGGTACACAGCGCCGACCCGCATCTGGTTCCGGAAGCGCAGCATCTCGATGAGATACATTACGAGGAGATGCTGGAGCTGGCGACCTATGGTGTGAGGGTAATACACCCGCGGGCGGTGGAGCTCGGGGAGCTGTTCCATATTCCCATCCTGGTGGCTTCCAGCTTCAGCGAAAATCCGGGGACTTTAATACACGGAGGGGTAGCAATGGAAGTTCGGAACAAGGTAAGAGGCATCGCCCATGACCTCAATGTGGGCAAGATAACGGTGGTCGGTGTTCCGGATCGCCCCGGAATTGCCGTCGCCATCTTCAGCCCTCTGGCCAAAGCGGGGATAAACGTTGATACCATTGTGCAGAATGCCAGCATTCAGGGCATTACCGACCTGACCTTTACCGTGGTCAAGAGCGACCTTGCCCGGGCCATGGAGGTGGTCAAGCCGCTCGCGGCACAGATTGGTGCCAGGGAATGCGCCAGCGATGACAAGCTTGGTGCGGTGAGCATCATCGGCACCGGGATGCAGAACACTCCCGGCTTCGCCGCCCGCATGTTCAGCACCCTCAGCGAGAAAAATATCAATATTCAGCTGATTACGACCTCAGAAATACGGATAACCTGTATCATTAACGCTGACCAGGTCAAAGACGCGGTGCGCGCCCTGCACCGGGCATTTGAGATTGAGGAAGAATAGACGGTTGCCCCGCGGCGCTAGACCGCCGCCACTTCCTTAAGTTCCGGGATATGCTCTTTCAGGATTTTCTCAATCCCCATCTTGAGCGTCATGGTGGACATCGGGCAGCCGGCGCAGGCACCGGTCAGCCTGACCTTCACCGTGCCATCGTTGATTTCAACCAGTTCCACATCGCCGCCGTCCCTCTGTAGCTGGGGGCGAATCTTGTCCAGTATCTCGCTAACTTTGTCCTGCATAGAAAACTCCTGTGAAAGAATGGCTACATCTTCTATTTTATCTGCTGTAAAGCCGTTCGTCAAACCAGTACCAAACCCCCTTGTTTAGTTTTGATGTTTAATGTAGAATATAATGCTTACAATCGGGTTCTTTTTTCAGGGGACATGATGACATACCAGGAAGAGAGGCTGGCGAGCCTGAAACGACAGCGCACCAGGCAGGCAATCGACCTGGCGATGCAGGGTCGCTGGAGGGAGGCAATCACCGCCAATAAGGCAATTCTGGAGGACTTCCCCAACGATGTCGATGCCCACAATCGGCTTGGCCGCGCTCATATGGAACTGGGAGAATACCGGCAGGCCAAGGAGGCCTATGGCCGAACGGCTGAGCTTGACCCCTTCAACACCATTGCCAAAAAGAACCTGCAACGCCTGAACTACCTCGGTGAGGCAAAGGTCACTGCCGAGAGCGCGGCGCGGAAGGTTGAGCCGCACCGGTTCATTGAGGAGATTGGCAAAGCCGGGGTGATAAACCTCTATCATCTGGCGCCAACACAGGTACGCGCCCGGCTCGTCGCCGGCGATGAGGTATTTCTCAAGATAATCAGTACCCGTCTGGTGGTTGAGGATGACCTCGGACAGTACGCGGGCCATATTGACCCGAAGCACGGTCAGCGTCTGATAAAATTAATGGATGGCGGCAACAAATATTCGGCAGCGGTGGTGAGCTCCACGGAGGAGGCGATGACCGTTATCGTCCGCGAGGTCTATCAGGACCCGAGCCAGACGGGGAAGCTGTCCTTCCCGTCCAAGGGAGTGGAGGAACACAAGCCTTTTGTTGACGAGAAGGTCTTCAAGATGGAGTCTGAAATTGAGGAAATTCTGCCGGAGGAATCCGGCTATACCATCATCGGCGGCGATGAAATAGAAGTATTGCCGGAGGAGTCCACTGGCATCGGTGACGAGCCGGTCAGTGAAGAAGAGTAGGGGGTTTTAACCTATGGCGATTGGAACGGTGAAACCGGTATCAATTGAACAGGAGATGCAGAGATCGTATCTCGATTACGCGATGAGCGTGATAGTGTCCCGCGCTCTGCCGGACGTCCGTGATGGGTTGAAACCGGTGCACCGGCGCATTCTTTACGCCATGAATGACATGGGCCTTGCCTATAACAGCGCCCACCGCAAGAGCGCCCGTATTGTCGGCGAGGTGCTGGGGAAATATCACCCGCATGGGGACACATCGGTCTATGACGCGATGGTGCGCATGGCGCAGGACTTCTCCATGCGCTATCCCCTGGTAGACGGGCAGGGCAACTTCGGCAGTGTGGACAATGACCCCCCGGCGGCCATGCGGTACACCGAAGCCAGGCTGGCCCGTATCGCCGGTGAGATGCTGGTTGACATTGAGAAAGCCACTGTCGACTTCATGCCCAATTTCGATGACAGCCTTGAGGAGCCGGTGGTGCTGCCCACCCGCCTCCCCAATCTATTGCTCAATGGCAGCTCAGGCATAGCCGTCGGCATGGCGACCAATATCCCGCCCCACAATCTCAATGAGGTCTGCGACGCCGTCTCGTATCTTATCGGTAATCCCAACGCCACCATCGATGAGTTGACCCAGTACATCAAAGGGCCGGACTTCCCCACCGCCGGCATAATCAGGGGCATTGATGGTATCAAGAGCGCTTACGCCACCGGGCACGGCAAGATTGTGGTTCAGGCCAAAGCTCGCATTGAAAATATCGCCCGGACCGGGCGCAGCCAGATCGTGGTCACCGAGCTTCCGTACCAGACCAACAAGGCTGACCTGATGGAGACGATTGCGGAACTGGTCAAAGAAAAGAAAATCATCGGCATCAGCGACCTGCGCGACGAATCCGACCGCCACGGCATGCGCATCGTCATCGAGCTGCGGAGAGAGGCTTTCCCCGAGCAGGTGCTCAACAACCTGTACAAACATACCGCCATGCGGTCCGCTTTCTTCGCCAACATGGTGGCGCTCGTGGACGGACAGCCCAAGGTTATCAGCCTGAAGCAGGCGCTCGAGAGCTACATTAAGTTCCGCCACGAGGTCATCACCCGCCGTTCCAAATTCGAGCTGAAAGAGGCCAGGGCCAGAGCCCACATTCTGGAAGGGCTGAAGATTGCCCTCGACCAGATTGACGCCATTATCAGCACCATACGCAAATCGGAGACTGCAGAGGCGGCGCGTCAGGCCCTGATGAACAACTTCGGCCTGACCCAGATACAGGCGCAGGCCATTCTTGATATGCAGTTGCGCCGCCTGGCCAATCTGGAACGGAAAAAGATACTGGATGAATACACCGAGGTCCTGAAGACGATTTCCTATCTGGAGGACCTTCTGGCCAACCCGCGCCGCATGCTCCTGCTCATCAAGGAGGAGGTCAGCGACCTGAAGACGAAGTACGGTGACGAGCGGCGAACCGAAATCGTCACCGATGGGGAGGTGCAGTTCCGCGAGGAGGACCTCATCCCGCATCAGAGGATGGTGGTGACGCTGAGCAACCGCGGCTACGTTAAGCGGGTTCCCGCTCGCCTTTACACCCTGCAGCACCGCGGCGGCAAGGGGATAATTGGCGTGGTGAACCGGGAGGGCGACCCGGTGCGATTGCTCACCGTGGCCGATACCCACGATGTCATTTTCTTCTTCACCAACCGGGGCAAGGTATACAGCCTGAAGTGCCATGAAATTCCGGTGGACAGGTCCCGTGTCGCGCGCGGCACGGCCGTGGTCAACCTTTTCCCCGTTGTCGAGGGAGAATTGGTGACCGCAATAGTGGCGGTGACTGAATTTACCCCGAAGACATACCTGCTCCTGGCCACGGTTAAAGGGGAAATAAAGAAGACGTCGGTGGACAAATTTGCCGTGGTGCGCTCAAGCGGGCTCATTGCCATGGACCTGGCCGACGGCGATGAGCTGGTAGATGCCTGTATGGCCACGGACGAAGACGGCGTTATTCTGGTCACACGGAAGGGGCAATCCATCAAGTTCACCGTGGTGAGCTTGCGGGCGAGTTCGCGTGTCAGCGGAGGCGTGCGGGCCCTGCGTCTTGCCGCCAGCGACCGTGTTGTCAGCCTGGACCGTGTTGATGTGGAAGCGTACCTGCTGGTGGTGACCAGCGGCGGCTTCGGCAAGCTGACGCTGCTCAAGCATTATCCGCGGCAGCACCGGGCTGGCAGCGGCGTCAAGACCTTTAAAGTAGCCCAGCAGACCGGTGAAATCGCGGCCGCCAAAGTGGTTACCTTCCAGGAACAGGTGATGATTATATCGGCCAAAGGTATTGTCACCCGCACGCCGGTACGGGAAAAAGACCCGCGACGGGGCATCACCGTTCAGGGCAGGAGCACGCAGGGGGTCAGGTTAATGAAACTGGAGCCTGGAGATGAGGTGGTGGCGGTGGCCGCTTTTGATGGCGAGCTGGAGCGGAGCAGCGAAAAAGCGGAAAAGGAAGGTGAGAGATGAGCATGCCCAGTCTTTCTCTGGCCGGCAGGGTGGCTATCGTTACCGGGAGTTCTCGCGGTATAGGCAAGGGAATCGCCCTCATGTTTGCCAGGGCGGGGGCGGATGTGGTGGTGTGCAGTCGAAATCTGGATGGCAAGCTGGAGCTGACAGCCGAAGAGATAAGGGGGATTGGTAGACGTTCCCTGGCGGTTACTGCTGATGTCACCAAGAGTGCCGATATAGATAATCTGGTAAAGAAAACGACGGATGAATTTGGCGCCATAGACATTCTGGTCAATAACGCCGGCACCGTTAGCAGGACACCGGTCATTGAACACAGCGAGGAGGACTGGGACCGGGTTTTTGACACCAATCTCAAAAGCTGTTTCCTCCTGTCGCGGGCGGTGGGCAAGATTATGCTGGGGCAGAAGCGGGGCAACATCATCAATATCGCTTCAGTGCGGGCAATCGTGGCTTCGCCGGGGAGGATAAGTTATAGTGTTTCCAAAGCGGGCGTTATCATGTTCACCCGGGCCCTGGCGCTGGAATTTGCTCCCCATATACGGGTGAATGCCATAGCGCCGGGCTGGATTATGACCGAGCTTACCGAGCCTCAGTGGAAAGACCCGAAGATACGCCGGGAAATTGATGCCACCATACCGATAGACCGCTGGGCTTCGGTGGATGAGATGGCCAGCGTGGCGCTCTTTTTGGCCTCGGACGCTTCCAGCTATGTCACCGGCCATATACTTGTGGCTGACGGGGGCATCTCCGCGGCCTAACTTCTGGCCTGAAACTTCTGCTGGCAGACCGGCTGCTGGCGTTGAAGTCCGCATGAATTGCAGTCGCCAAAGCGGCAGTCAGGCGTCTCCTTTCCCTCCGTGGCAGCTTGGAATTCCTCCTTCAGAAAAGCGGTTGATACTCCCAGGTCAATATGTGCCCAGGGCAGCAGCTCGTCGAAATCACGCTGCCGGTGGGCGTAGAAGGTGGGGTCAAGTCCGCTCTCGGCAAAAGCGCTCAGCCAGTTGCCGTAATTGAAATGCTCGTTCCAGGCATCAAAGGCGGAGCCCTTTTTCCAGGCGCGGTGGATTGCCGCGCCCAGGCGCCGGTCGCCGCGTGATAGAACTGCTTCCAGAAGGCTCGCCTTCGGCTCCTGCCAGGATAGCTTCGCCCCCAGCCGCCGCAGCCCCTGCCTCAAGATTTCTCGTCTTTCATTTAACTGCGGCTCATCTTCCTGGGCCGCCCACTGGAACGGAGTATGTGGTTTGGGGACGAAAGTGGCGGCACTGACCCTTAGGCTCGGCGCTTTTCCGCTCACCTGCTTTCCCAGGGTGTGGATTTTTTGAACCAGGCGGACGATATCGGCGATATCTTCATCTGTCTCGGTGGGCAGGCCAAGCATGAAGTACAGCTTCAGGCCGGTCCAGCCCCGCTCAAAAGCAATCGACGCCGTTTCCAGAAGCTCATCTTCCGGAATATTTTTATTGATTACCCGGCGCAGCCGCTCGCTGCCAGCCTCCGGGGCAAAGGTCAAACCCGTCCGACTGCGTCCGGGGAGCGAGCCCATCAGACGGACGGAGAAACGGCTGATGCGCAGGCTGGGCAACGAGAGAGCAAGGTTTGGATACCGGGTCGCCAGGCTGGCGACCAGCTCGTCAATGCTGGCGTAGTCGCTGGTGCTCAGCGATAGCAGGGATATGACGTCATAGCCGCAGTGGCCGATGATTTCGCCCGCTGCCGCCAGCACCTCCTCACTGGGACGCTCCCGTACCGGACGGTAGATAATGCCGGCCTGGCAGAAGCGGCAGCCACGGCTGCACCCCCGCTGTATCTCTATGGCGCCACGGTCGTGCACCACCTCGATATAGGGGACAATCTGATTTGTCACCGGCGGCGGCAGCTTTTCTATGATACGCCGCTGGATGCGGCGCTTTGCTTCCGGCACGGTTGGGGCGAGGCTCTTCAGCCGGCCGTCAGCCTGATATTCCACCTGGTACAGAGCGGGAACGTAGATGCCCGGGATGACGGCTGCCTGCCGCAGGAAAGCTTTTTTGTCGGCACCGCCCGCCTTTTTCCATTTGCGATAAACATCCAGCATCTCGAGGGCCGCCTCTTCCCCGTCGCCGATGACAAAGAGGTCGATGAAGTCGGCCATGGGCTCCGGATTCAGCACGCAGCCGCCGCCGGCGATGACCAGAGGGTGGCTTTCATCCCTCTCCGCAGCGAGGACGGGTATGCGGGCCAGGTCAAGCATATTCAATACGTTGGTATAGGTGAGCTCATAGCCCAGGGAGAAGCCGATGATATCGAAATCGCCGAGCGGGCGTCTGGATTCAAGGCTGAAGAGGAGGATACCTCTCTCCCGCATCGCCGTCTCCATATCCACCCACGGCGCAAAGACACGCTCGGCAAGCACATCCGGCTGGCGGTTGAAAAGGTCGTAGAGGATGGACAGGGCGATATTGGACATGCCGATTTCATAGGTATCAGGGTAGCTGAGGGCGATTTTTATCGGCGTGCGGTCCCAGTCCTTGACGATGCTGTTCCACTCGCCGCCGGTGTAGCGCCCCGGCCTGGTTACCTTGAGCAGAATATCGTCTAAGTTGGTCAAATTGTTCCTCCATCACTGACGGAGATATCTGACTTTATCTTAAAAAGGGGGATAAAATCAATAAAGAGAGGTCAATCCTCTCTCTAGCCTTGCTTGGCTTTCGTCGCAAAGCAGGTTGGCAGATTATTTTCTACCTCACCCCCTTAATCCCCCTCTCCTTCAAAGGAGAGGGGGAGAGGTTTGTAAGAGGGGCGAAGCCCCTCTTTAACTCCTTTTTACACTTCTCTAAACTCGCCTTCCACGGTGCTTTCGCCTTCGCCACCACCTTCCCCGCCGCCTTCCTGCTCGGGTGGCGCCTCGCCGCCGGGTGGCGGAGGCTGCTGCTGGTACACTGCGGCACCGACTTTCTGCATAACCTCGTTCAGTTCCTGACTCGCCTGCTTAATGGCTTCGACATCGGCGCCCTGCAGCGCCGAGCGCACCGCGGCAACCTTGTCTTCTACCTCTTTGTTAAGCTCGGCGGGTATCTTGTCCTTGTGGTCGCGGAGGGTCTTCTCGGCGGTATAGGCGAGGGTATCAGCCATATTGCGCGCCTCCACTTCCTCGCGCCGTTTGCTGTCTTCGGCAGCATGCGCCTCCGCATCTTTCTGCATCTTTTCTATTTCTTCCTTGTTCAGGCCGCTTGAAGCGGTGATGGTGATTTTCTGCTCTCGGCCGGTGCCCTTGTCCATCGCCTTGACATTGAGGATGCCGTTGGCATCGATGTCGAAGGTTACCTCAATCTGGGGCATACCGCGCGGCGCCGGCAGGATGCCGTCAAGGACAAATCGACCCAGCGTGCGGTTGTCCGGGGCCATGGGCCGTTCGCCCTGGAGGACATGGATTTCCACGCTCGGCTGGTTGTCGGCAGCGGTGCTGAATATCTGGCTCTTTGAGGTGGGTATGGTGGTGTTGCGCGGGATGAGGGGTGTGGCCACCGCGCCCAGCGTCTCGATGCCCAGGGTAAGCGGGGTAACATCGAGCAGCAGGACTTCCTTCACCTCACCTTTGAGCACACCGGCCTGAATCGCGGCACCGATGGCAACGACCTCATCAGGGTTTACGCCTTTATGCGGTTCCTTGTTGAAGAACTGCTTCACCTTTTCCTGTACCAGCGGCATTCTGGTCTGCCCGCCGACGAGGATGACCTCATTTATTTGACCGGCGGTCTTTTCGGCGTCTTCCAGCGCCTGTTTGCAGGGACCCAGGGTCTTTTCCACCAGGTCCATGACCAGCTGCTCCAGCTTCGCCCGCGTGAGCGTGTAATTCAGGTGTTTAGGGCCGCTGGCATCAGCGGTGATGAAGGGCAGGTTTATCTCCGTCTGCTGGACGGTGGATAGCTCAACTTTGGCCCTCTCGGCGGCTTCCTTCAGGCGCTGCAGTGCCATCTTGTCCTGCCGGAGGTCAATCCCCTGGTCGCGCTTGAACTCGTCGCCGAGCCAGTCCATAATGCGCTGGTCAAGGTCATCACCTCCGAGGTGAGTATCGCCGGCGGTTGATTTGACCTGGAAGGTGCCCTCACCGATTTCCAGGATGGAGATATCAAAGGTGCCGCCGCCCAGGTCATAGACCGCAATCGACTCCTCTCCCTTTTTATCAAGGCCGTAAGCCAGCGATGCTGCGGTGGGCTCATTGATGATGCGCAGCACGTTGAGGCCAGCGATGGCGCCGGCATCTTTGGTGGCCTGTCGCTGGGCGTCATTAAAGTACGCGGGCACGGTGATGACGGCATCGGTTACCTGCTCCCCTAAGTAAGCCTCGGCATCCGCCTTAAGTTTCTGCAGAATCATGGCGGATATCTCCTCGGGACGGTACTCCTTGCCTCCCATCGCCACCCGCACCTCATTATTCGAGCCTTTGGTTACTTTATACGTCTTGCGCTTGGCGTCCTCTTCCACGGGGAGTTCGCGCCCGACAGGCTCTCCCCACTTTCTCCCCATAAACCGCTTGATGCTGTAAATGGTATTTTCCGGGTTGACGATTGCCTGGCGCCTGGCAATCTGTCCGACCAGGCGTTCTCCATTCTTGCTTATGGCTACTACCGATGGGATGAGGTTGCCGCCCTCGGCCGACGGTATGACCACCGGCTCGCCGCCCTGCATTACCGCTACTTCGCTCATCGTTGTTCCTAAGTCAATGCCAACAGCTCTTCCCATTTACTCTTCCTCCTTATCCGTGTCTTCTCCATTGCCCACCACCGCCATGGTCGGGCGAATGACTTTATCATACAGCTGGTATCCCTTGCGTATTTCCTCGATAACGATTCCCTCTTTACCTTTATCCTGTCTCACCGCTTCATGCAGGTTGGGGTCAAACGGTTTCCCCAGCGCTTCAATCTGGGTGAGCCCCTGGGACTCCAGGGTAGCCTTTAATTTGCGATAAATCAGGGTGACGCCGTCCACCCAGGCAATGCTGGCTAACTTTGCCGGCACATGCTCGAGCGCCCTCTCCAGGTCGTCAAGGACAGGTAAAAGTTCGAGCATGAGATTGGCGTTGGCAAAGCGGGTGTACTCCCCTCTCTCCTGCTCGCCGCGGCGCTTGAAGTTCGCGAAATCGGCCTGTGCCCGCTGCCAGCCGGCCAGGTTGGCCTCCGCCTTTGCCTGTTCCTCGGCCAAAGCCTGCCTCAGGCTCTCCAATTCATCAGTTTCCGCGAGCTCTGGCACCGCATCCATATTCTGCTTTTCTTCTGCTTCCGATGACATCATAATCTATTTTAAGGTATCTTCCGGAATTTGCCTATGACATAAGTCACTAATTCATCTGCCTGCTTCAGTAGAGACCAGACATCAAATCGCTCAGTATCCTGGACAGATAATTTACCGTGGGAATGGTATGCGCGTAAGGCATACGGGTGGGGCCAAGGACACCGACCGTGCCCACCACCTCGTCGGAGACGCCGTATCTGCTGAGCACGATGCTGTAGTCGTGGAGGGCTTCATCGCTGTTTTCCGTACCAATGATGACTCTTACCTTCCGGCTTTCCAGCTCCTTCGGAATGATTGTCCTGATAAGGCGCCGCTTTTCCACCAGTTCCATGAGACTCCGCATTCTATCGCTGTGTGTGAACTCGGGCTGGCTGAGCATGAAATGAAATCCATCAAGATATGGCTCTTCATACTCCTGCTCGTCCTCGTCCCGCATCATGTGGCTCAGGATTTCCTTAACCTGTTCCTCGGCGGGGGAAAGTTCGATTTCTTTCCCGGCGACCTGTTCCCGGTTCAAGCCGGAAAAGGCAGCATTGAGCTTGTTGGCTATTATGGTCAGGCTTGACAGCGGCATGGCCTCATCAAAGGTGATTAATTGCTCTTTCACCCTGGCACCATGAAGGACAAGAACGATAAGCGCCGCGGTATCTTGCAGGGACAGCAATTCCATGTGCTTGAAACGACAACCTGCTGGCCTGGGAGCGGTCACCACCGCTATATTCTGCGCCTGCTGGGCAAGCAGCGTGGCCGCCAGGCTCAACCACTTCTCCAGGTCACGCTCAACCTGATGAAAGAGGTGGCTGAGCAACCGCTGTTCTGATTCGGAAAGTGAGACATCTTTGAGAGACTCTACATGGAAGCGATAACCTTTATCCGAAGGCACGCTGCCGGAGGAGTGATGAGCGCGGATGATATATCCCTCGTCTTCCAGTCGCGCCATCTCATTGCGGATGGTGGCTGAGCTGACCCCCAGCGCCGATTCCCGGGCAAGGCTCTGGGAAGGGACGGGCACTGCCCGGTCAATATACTGTGACACTATCAGGTTCAGTATGTTTTCAGCTCTCGTTGATAGCATTTTCCACTCCAATTAGCACTCTAAGCCCGAGAGTGCTAATCAGTAGTAATTTAGCATCTCAACCCCCAGATTGTCAAGATGGGTGAGCGGATATTGTGCCAGATACTTCCTTGATTATCGGAACCGCCTGTGATATATTTGGCAGGATGGATATTAGCTGGTTAGGCCACTCGTGCTTTCGCATCAGGGGTAAACAGGCAGCCATAGTCACTGATCCATTTCCGCCCGATCTGGGCTACACACTCGGGAAACCCGCCGCTGACATTGTTACGGTAAGCCATCAACATCATTCCCACTCTTATGATAATGGTGTAGGGGGCGCCCCAAAGGTAATCGCCGGCCCCGGTGAATATGAAATTAAAGGCGTCCTGATAATCGGCATCGCCACCTTTCACGATGCCGATGGGGGTAAAATAAGAGGTAAAAACACCGCCTACCTGATAGAGATCGACGGCATCACGGTCTGTCATCTCGGCGACCTTGGTCATGTGCTCACCACAGAGCAGGTGGAGGAAATTGATGATGTGGACGTGCTTCTCCTTCCCGTGGGCGGCGGGTCGACGATTAACGCAGCCGCGGCCGCCGAGGTGATTCGTCAGATTGAACCCAAAGTGGTGATTCCGATGCACTACAAAACGCCGGTCATTAAGCGTGAGCTGGCGCCCGTGGATAACTTTATGAAAGAGATGGGGATTGAGCGGCCGGCCTCCCAGCCGAAACTTTCCCTTAACCCTTCAAGCCTCCCCGCGAGCACACAGGTGTTTCTGCTGGATTACTGAAAAAAGACTTTGCCTCCGGCGGGACAAATAAAAACCCTGGCTACTCCGGTATTTTATCCGAAATACTTCTGAGCTTCTCGATAGCTTCTTTAGTGCTCAGCTTTCCGACTTTTAGTTCCTCGCAGACGTTTTCAATCCGTTTAAGACTATCGAAAATCTGCCTTTCTTTCTCGGCTTCCTTTTTGGCTCGTTTTTCGGCTTCCTCAGCCTGCTTCTCAGCTTCTCTGGCCTCTTTAGTTTCCAGCTTGGCCGTTTCCCTGGCTTCGCGTTCCGCCTCCAGTCTGGACAGTCTTTCGATTTCTTTTGCTTTCTTGGCTAATTCAGCCTCTAGGCTGGCTTTTTCTTTAGCTTCCTCGACCTCAGCTCCGGCTCGCTTCTCTTCCTCTTCGGCCCGTTGTCGGGCTAGTTTCTGTTCCTCTTCAATTTTCCTGGCTTCCTCGGCTTCCTGCCTGGCCCTTTCTTTAGCTTCGCGTTCGGCCTCAGCTCTGGCCTTTTTTTCCGCCTTCTCGGCTTCCTTTACTGCTCTTTTCTGTTCCTCTTCAATCTTCCTGGCTTCTTCGGCCTCCTGCTTTGCCTTTTTACTGGCTTCGCGCTCGGCCTCAGCTCTGGCCTTTTTTCCCGCCTTCTCGGCTTCCTTTACTGCTCTTTTCTGTTCCTCTTCAATTTTCCTGGCTTCCTCAGCCTCTCGTCTGGCCTTTTCTTTAGCTTCACGCTCGGCCTCAGCTTTAGGCCGTTTTTCTTCCTCCTCGGCCTGTTTCTGCGCTAGCTTCTCGGCTTCGCGGGCCTTCTTGGCTTCCTCAGCTTCCTGTCTGGCCTTTTCTTTAGCTTCACGCTCGGCTTCAGCTTTAGGCCGTTTTTCTTCCTCTTCGGCCTGTTTCTGCGCTAGCTTCTCGGCTTCGCGGGCCTTCTTGGCTTCCTCAGCTTCCCGTCTGGCCTTTTCTTTAGCTTCGCGTTCGGCCTCAGCTTTGGCCCTTTTCTCCTCTCCCTCGGCCTGCCTTCGGGCAAGAAATTGCTCCCGGCGCTGTCGGGCACGGCTGCCCTTCAATATTGGATAATGACAATACTGACAGTAGTCACCGCTGCCGCTTGTTTTTTGGCCACAGTTGGGACATCTTGCCATTTATAACCTCATACCGGTTAATTTTTAATATATTCTATCCTATATTGTGTATCTCGGCAAAGGGGTGCCGGGGTATCATGTTTGTTCTGCCTGTACGGATAGCTAGCTGCGCCTGAGACCTGATGCCAGCACCATAATGGTAACGATGAGCAGAATTATGGCTAGGACGAGTGCGCCAATAAGATAGACCACCCAGTCAGGGGTCTGCTGGACCGGTGCCGATGATGGTGGTGTGGGTGGAGACGGCTGTGGCGGAACCTGGGTCACCGGCGGTGCTGTTGATGATGGGATAGGTACGGGCATCATTACCGCTGGTGGCGCGGGCGGTTGTACCAAAGATGGTGGTGGCAGCTCGGTGGTAAACGAGCCAACCGCACTCCAGGCGCTTTTCGTATCAGAACTCACGGCTCTGACCTTCCAGTAGTAGGTTGTACCGTGATTGAGGTCCAGGTTTCCCTGCCAGGCAGTAGCGGGCAGTGAGAAATCACCGGTTCGGCTGATAACCAGGTTGGAAAATTGAACATCGCTTGATGCGAGCAGCTCGTAGGCTATTGCCTCCGGCACCGCGCTCCACTGGAATAGCGGCTTGGTGGGGACTCCCGTTTCCCCGGATTCGGGGTTCTCCAGCCTGATGCTCACTGTGTCCGTATCCAGGCAGGTGGTGAACGACCATTTAGGCGACCACGGACTCAATACCGGCTCTTTCGTCCGCGCATGCCAGTAGTACGTCGTTGCCGGCTCAAGGGCCGGTAACCTTGCCGAGCTTGCTTTTGTGGTATCCTCAAAGCCGGTGGGGACGGAGGAAAAGTCGGTATCAAAATCGAGCTGCCATTCATATTGGGTGGCACCACTTTCGGCCTCCCAGTCCAGGCGAATGTTGCTGATGGTGTGGTTGATAAGCGTGCCGATGCCGTCATCGTTCTCGATAGGCGAGACCAAGGTGACGGGTGAGGGAAGGCTATCATGGAAGTTCAGCAGCTGGGTGTGGGACCTATCGATTGACCACAGCTGATTGCCATAATACCACAGGCCGGATAGCTTGGCGCCATCACTGAGACCTCGGGTAACCGTCTCAAAGGTAGGGCCCAGAGAGTAAGTAGGGTTAAGGCAGCGTTCCATACCTCCATCGGCCTGTGTATTGCTGGCATACAGCACACCGCTGGAGGTAGCGATTACCTGGTCGATTGTCCCGTCACTGGGCAGCGTGCTATCGATACTCTCCCACTCTTCACGGGAGTCGACCTTAAAACGGTAAACCCCTTTATCAGCAGTGGTGCTTGCGGCATAGACAATGTTATTTTGGCCGAAGTCCGGATCAAAAGCCACGGATACTGAACCACTGAGAGGCGGTGACGTAGCGTCGGGTGGTAATGGTTTAAACGTTTCTCCACTATCTGTAGAAAAATATACCCAGCCGTCACTGGTGCCAATGAGTATCGTTCCATCTTGGTTGAAGTCGGGCGATAATACCAAGGAGTTTATGGTGTGGTTGCCCACAACGGCGCCACTTTCGTAGGTGTAACCGCTGTTTGTCGAGTGATAGACATAGGCATCGCTGCCAACGTAGCTGCCGATGAAGAGGGTATCATCATCAACCACGAACAAGGCGTGAACTGGCAATGACGCGCCGGAATCAGGGTCAGTGGTGAGATATTTTCTATAACGCTGCCCGTTATCAACCGATTTCCACAGCAATGGCTGCCCGTCGCTATTTCCGGCAAGGAAGATGGTCTGGCGCTCATTTCCGTATTGCGGCGAGAGTCCGACCATGTCAATGGTATCGACATCGGCAAGGCTGCTGTCCAGCAGCCTTGCCCATTTCTGCCCGTCGTCAGTGCTTCTCCAGAAGCAGTAATCACCGCCAAAGGTCAGCAGAAATAACGTGGCATCCTGACTATAGTCAGGTGACGGCGCAAAATCGGTAATGTCGGCGATATAGTTATCAATCAAGCCGATTTGATTCCAGATAATTCCTCCGTCGTCGCTCAGCGAGAGGGCGCTGTCACTGCCGCTGGTAGAGGCATATACCCGGCCGCTGCTGGGGTCCGTGTTCATGAGCACGTAGGTCTTGGAGCTGCCTGTAGGCTCCTTTTTGCTTTTATCCCAGCTGCGCCCGCCATCGTTGCTGTAATAGGTCTGAGCGCTGCTGGCGGCTCCAGCCAGCAGACATATGGAATTATCAGCGCCGGACACCGCCAGGCCGGTAATATCTGTGTTGTTCATGGCGTCGGCGGAGCCGGCATCAAGGTCACTGGCATCGGAGCTATCAGGCGACTCTGCGGTTACAATTTTGTAGACATCGCCATCACCGGCGTCGGTATCAATGGCGATGAATAGTTCTGCATCTGGAGACGTGCCCTCGTAGTCTGCCGGGAAGGCAATGGCGGCCGAAGTGCTGACCGCCACGGAAGTGAGTGCTCCCGAGTTGTCTTTATCAAGCCTCGCATCGCCGAAGGTGGCACCCCAGCCGGCATCACCGTTTTTAAACCGGGCCAGGGTATCAGTCTCATCGGTAACCACGGCCACAAGCTGCCGGTCAGCCGCGTAATCCGGCGTGAAAGCCAGGGCATAAACGTCATAGCTGCCGATATTGCTGTCAACCCAGCTGGGGACCAGCCCTTCCTCATCCAGGATAAAAACGCCGCCGAATTCGGAGCTGTCCCTATCTCTGGTGGCGACGGCGAGGACGTTGCTGCCGAGATGGGTCGCCGCGATATCAGTAATCTCGATGTTATCGCTCCCCGCCCCGCCCGGACTTACGGCAAACTGGTCAAATTGCTTGCCGCCATCGGTGGAGCGGTATACGTTAGCGGCGGTGGCGTAGTAAATGGTGTCTTCGTCCTTTGTGGGGATGGCGATGTCCACGATGCTGTCCTGAACATCACCGATATATGACCAGCTGTAGCCGTCGTCAGTGGATTGATACAGAGTATAGGTAAGCCCCGGAACGTAGGCATAGAGCGTGCCGCTGTCTGACATGGTCAGGTGCTGAACGTCAGAACCGCTGGCCAGCAGCCAGCCGCCGGCGTTTCCTTCGGCTGGTATGTTTACCCGGCTCCATTTGACTTCATCGGCTGAGGCGGTGGCGTTTTGTGTCAGGCTGAATACGAGGATAGATACAAGCGCGCCCAGAGAGAGCAGCAACCTGGAGTTTGCCATGTGGCAAATTTTACTACCGGGGAAGAGCAAAGTCAATAACGGGGTAAAAAGAGAGCCCCCCGTTAAGGGGGGCTCTCGGAGTTACGGAGCGTTAACTGTGCCTTACACCGGTCGCCTGGTCCTCATGATGAGGACGATGAGCGCGATCACCAGTACGGCACCGATGATGATGATGGCGTAGATCGCCCAAGATGGTATCGGTGGTGTCGGTTCCGGCGCAGCCGGGATAACGATTTCAGGAACCGGCTGTGGTGCTGGAAGCACTATTTCCGGTGGCTGGAGAATGATCTCCGGTGAAGGCGGCACCTGGATTACCGGTGCTGGTGCCTGCTCGATGACTACCGGTGTCACTGCCTCCGGTAACGATCCGGTGGTGAAGCTGCGGGTCTCGGACCAGGCGCTGCGGATCGGGCCGCTAGCGTCTACCCTGACTCTCCAGTAGTAGGTGGTCTCGGGCATGAACCTGATGTCGAAGTCGCCAGAAGCGCCGGGACCAACTATCTTGCTGATGATGTCTCCTTCATCCCAGGTTCCGCTGGACTTGGGCACGCCCTCATCCAGGACGATCTCGTCGAAGCCGCTGTCAGTGGCGATCACGAAGTCGAACTCGGTGACCTTGTCTGACGGGCTCTCCCAGGTGAAGATGACCTGCTCGGAATCACCACTTACCGAGTTGAACGGGATTTCCCTGCCGTCGGCGGGTCCGGACTGGCTTACGCCGACAAGGGCCAGAGTATCCTTGTAGCTGAAAAGCTGCATAGGATCAGCAGCAGTACCGGTGGTATCAACGGCCCATATCTTGGTGATGTCGCCGTCCGAGCTTATCCTCAGGGCTGTTGGCGTGGCGTCGAAGGTCTCGTCGGCACTTGCCATGCTGCTCCAGGTTGGGTCGTCATCGGTGGGGGTCAGCGTGCGTGCCAGTACGCTGTTAGCGGTGTCGTCGCCCAGCACGTAAAGCACGCCTTCCCAGATGCCGATACCGTTAATAGTGACGTTGGCCGTTATCGCATCAGGGCTGATGTCATCCCACTCGTCGTCGGCGCCGAGCTCCCACGCATAGACGCCGTCGTTGCTACCGGCTATGACGAAGTCACCGTCATCCAGGCCGGTGGCCGTTACCTGGACGCTGCCAGTGTCATCGAAGCCATCGTTGGCGATCTTTGTCCAGCTGGTGTTGCCGTCCGTCGAGTAGGCCACGCGGCCATCGGTGCTGCCGCCCAGTAGCAGGTCCTCGCCCATGCTGACGAGCATGCTGCTGCCGCCGGTGAGCTTGGAAGACACCTTGGAGTCCCAGGTGAAGCCGCGGTTGGTTGACTTGGAGACGTAGCCGCTGGTGGTGAGGACGTAGACGGTATCGCCGTCCCCTTCCACCGCCAGGTCAGTGACGCCGCTTGACTCCTTGTAGATGCGGGTGTGCCACTTGTCCAGGCCGCCGCCCGAGCTGAAGTAGATGTTCGTGCCGCCAGCATCGGCCAGGTAGAGCACGTCGGAGTCTTCGGGGGCCATGCGGAGCATGTAGTCGGCGGCCGCGCTCTGGTTGGTGTAGATTCTCTCCCACCTTGAGTCGTAGTACCACACGCTCAGGTCTACGCCGGAGCCGTCGCAGCTTACCAGGTACATCTCTTCGCTATCGGGAGTAACCAGGACGTCGCTCAGCGTGTTGAGCCAGGTGTCGATAAGGCTGATGTCGCTGAAGGTCTGGCCGTTGTCCTCGGAGTAGGCGAAGGCGCTCTCATCACCCGAGGTGCCTGCCACCACTATGGAGCCGGCAATGCCCACCAGGACCTTGTTGACACCGCCCGGCTCCCTGGAACCGGTGGAGCCGCTGACGGAGGGAGAATCTTCCAGCGCGTCGGTGCTGCGGTAGATGTCAATGTCATCGTACCGGCCGGCGACGAGCAGCGAGCCGTCGAAGGCGACGCTGCAAAATGCTTTCTCGTCCTTGAGCACCGTGACGTCGTCGTCGTCCAGGCGGAAAAGACCGCTGGTCTCAGTGTCAGGGTCAGAAGCGTCGTCGACGGTCAGGGCGACGAAGGCGACTCGCATGTCCTCATCGCTGCCCAGATAGTCCGGGGCCATGGCGATGGCGGCCGCGTCAAGGACATCTAGGTCGGTCGGGGTGTCCTGCTGCAGGTCCTCCGGGAAGTTGTCGAAGGCGCCGGAGTTCCACTTGCCCTGGTTGTAGCTGTAGACCTGGAAAGAGACGTCATTGTTGGTGAAGTTAGCGGTAACAGCCGCCAGCACTTGGTCGGAGTAGAAGTTGGGCGAGAAGGCTACCGCGCCACCCATTTCCGCTCCTTGGTAGCCGTTGTCAGCGCTTATCTCGTCCCAGTCGGCGCCAATCGCGCCGATTTCGTAGGACCACACCTCGCCATCGCTGTCACCGGTGTCCTCACCGATAACGGCGACGAAGTGTTTTCCGCTTTTCTCCACGGAGATGGCGAGGTCGCGCGTGTCGAAGCCGGTGTCGTCGTTGGCCAGGCCCAGGTCATCCCAGTTGGCGCCGGCGTCGTCGCTGATGAACACCGTTGAGTTATCGGCAGCGACCGCTATGTAGTTCGGGTCGTCCGGGGTAACGGCTATGTGCTCGGGCGTGATGGTGTAACCGCCATCGGTGATGGAAATGCTGGTCCAGCTCTCGCCGTTGTTGGTCGAGCGGTAGATTATGCCGTAACCGGTGTCGTTGTCTGTCCCGCCGGCCGTGGCGTAGATGGTCGAGCCGTCACCGGAAATGGACAGGTCAATGACATTTTCCCCGAAGTTGTCAACGAACTCATCGGGGAGGTCCTCATCGCCCCAGGACAGGGTTCCGGCGGATACCGGCGCGACGGAGAAAATCAGGCTGAACGCCAGCACCAGAGCCAAGCCTATGCCCCATATTTTAGTTAGTTTTTTCATCGACTTTTAATTTTTCCTCCTTAGGTTTGATATACCTATATCTCCACAAACAAAGACAAATCCATAAACATCTTTATTTTATGGAGACAAAGATTCATATGGGTCCGTTTTTCGAGTTCAAAACCTCGTTCCCCTCACGGGTCCTGCCATAACATCACCTCCTTCTGTTACCAATGTCTTACTTACTATAAACGTAAAATAAAAGTTTGTCAATACTTTTGGCGAAAAATTTACATAAATCAACTATATGTCGCTTGCTTTCAAGAACTGCGGCAATTCTTTTATGCTGACCGTTTTCTGCTCGGCGGTGGCCATATCGCGCAGCGATGCCGTGCCATTTTTTAACTCTTCGTCGCCAATGATAACGGTATGATGGACACCGAGGTTGTTGGCCTGTCTGAGCTGTGCTTTGAGGCTGCGGTTGCCCGTGGCCAAGATAACGCCGACGCCCGCCTGCCTCAGGATAGACGCCAGCCGGGACGTCTCATCCCTGGCCTCGTCGCCCTGGTGGGCGATAAATACCGTTGGCCTGGGAAGAGGCGGGATGGGCACAGACTGCGCTTTTAAGTTGAGTATTATCCGTTCCAGGCCGATGGCAAAGCCGATGGCGGGCGTTGGCCTGCCGCCGATTTCCTCAATCAGGTCATCATACCGGCCCCCGCCGCAGATGGTGCTCTGGGCGCCGCCGTTCTCAGGCTGGATTTCAAAGACGGTCCTCGTGTAGTAATCAAGCCCGCGTACCAGCCGGTGGTTGAGGGTGAAGGGAATCTTCAGCCGGTTGAGGCAGGTTATAAGCCGGTCGAAGTGCTCCCGGCACTGCGGACAGAGGTGGTCGGTGCTGCGGGGCGCCTGGTCAGCCGCGTCCTGGCAGGACGGCTGCTTGCAGTCGAGCAGCCGCAGCAGGTTTCGGTTTAACCTTTTCCGGCAATCGTTGCATAGCGCCGCCGCATGGCCGGCGTAGTACTCTTTTAAAACGCCGAGGTAGCCCGGCCGGCACTTCCTGCAGCCGATGCTGTTCAGCTGCAGGGTCAGGTGCTGCAGGCCCAGCGAGTGAAAAAACTGCCAGGCAAGCTCGATGTTTTCCGCATCGAGGGACGGGTCATCGTCACCGATGGCCTCGCAGCCAAACTGGCAGTGCTGGCGGTATCTTCCTGCCTGCGGCCTTTCATATCGAAAAATGGGGGCCAGGTAGTAGAGCTTGACCGGCTGTGGTCGGCTGTGGAATCCGTGTTCCAGATAGGCGCGGCATACCGGTGCTGTGCCCTCCGGGCGCAGAGTGAGCTGGTTGCCGCCTTTATCGGTGAAGGAGTACATCTCCTTTTCCACGATGTCAGTTCCCGCTCCCACGCTGCGCGTGAAAAGGGAGGTATCCTCAAACGCCGGGGAATCAATGCGCTCATAACCGTAGAGCTGGCAGATACGGGCCGCCTTTTGCTCGATGTAGCGCCAGTAAACCTGTTCCTCCGGCAGAATGTCGGTTGTGCCGCGCGGTGCCCGATACAATCTCATTCCCCTGTCCTTTATGATGCTTTATGAAAATACCACCTTATCGGCGAAGCGGCGCAGTTTACCGTAAAGGTGCACTTCAATCATCAATAATTATCCCCCACCGATGAGTGGAAAAAATCCTATCCTGTCCCCGTCATTGATGGGGTAATTCTCCTTCTGCCACTTGCCGTTTACCATGAGCACGCCGATTTCCTGGCGGGGGATTTTGAGTTTGTCCACCAGGTCGCCAAGTTTAACCTGGTCATCCAGTTCCAGGGCAAAGGCGTCACTATCTCCGGCATCGGGGTGATACTTGCGCAGGCTCGCGAAAAGCCTGACCTCAACCTTATTCATATCTCGTTCCCTGACCGTTAATTACAACGTTTGATTATACCGTATTTTGGCAAAATGAAGAAAGCCCCCTCCGCGCTTTTACTGCGTGTCAATATCAATTGTGGCAAGTGCATAACCGTGATTTACAGACCAAGTTTCATTGGGCTATACTTAGGATAAAGCCGCATTACCGTCAGGACAGGGGGCATTTCACCTTGGCAGTTGTAGGGGTAACGAGTTTCAATCAGCTGAGGGAAAAGGCGGAGGCATATCTTCCCGTGGGAAGGATTGCTGTTGTCGAGGAGGCGTATCGGTTTGCCGCCGAGGCCCATCATGGGCAGATGCGCTTATCGGGCGACCCTTATGTGGAGCACCCGGTGCAGACAGCGCTGATACTTGCCGGGCTTCAGCTTGAT
>Ga0315551_10000728_pt1 | contig 26074 bp, 28 predicted proteins | sample SalMarSW160290MG_FD_203678 | JGI IMG/M metagenome (GOLD analysis project Ga0315551, IMG submission 203678) | Salt marsh sediment microbial communities from the Plum Island Ecosystem LTER, Massachusetts, United States - Salt Marsh Sediment SW1602-90 ...
AGTTATAACAAATAAAGAAGATCAAGCAGCTGATTTAATAGCTACACGAATTGAAAAAAAAGGACTTGATGTTTTTACAGTTGTTAGGCCGCAGGGTTTGAGAGGATATATTATTATTGAAGCAGCCAATACAGAAAATGCAGAAAAAGCTGTTTATAATTTACCTTATGTTAAAGGATTAATCAGGAAACAAATAACTTATAAGGAAATTGAACCAATGTTAAGGCCAGTGGCTGCTCAGATTAATATTGAAAAAGGGGATGTTGTAGAAATGTTGACTGAACCATTTAAACGAGAGAAAGCAAGAGTTAAGAGAATTAATAAACAAAAAGAGGAAGTTGTTGTCGAACTTCTCGAAGCTGCTGTCCCTATTCCCGTAACAGTCAAGATAGATAATGTTAAAGTTATAAGAAGGACAAGAGAAGAAGAGGAAGAAAATAAGAGATAATTTTCTGATTTTATTTTCTAATTTAAAATTTTATTATGTTCTTTATATTTTTTATTTCATTCATAGAAAATATAATAAGCTATTGTCATGATTGCTGCGAGGAGAAGAGCAATTATTATTGTGGCAAATAGGTTTGTTAAGTTCATTAAAAGAATCATGAAAAATGAAAATACGGTGGCAAACATCCATACAAGTCTTGAACTATTGAGTAGTTTGAAACCTTGGCCAATTGGAAAGAGGCTTAAGAATGCAAATACTGCGCAAATTATTCCAAATTGATTGAAGCCAGCAATTCTAAAAATAAGTCCTAAAATTAAAACAGAGATAGGTCCTACCAAAGCTATTTTTCCAACATCATCTTCATCAAGTTCTTTCCATCTTCTCCTGATTTTTGTTGGTTTTGGTTCTATATCAAAATCAAGAATAGCTAACCATCTTAAAAAACCATTTGTTAAATATAATAAAAATAAGGGAAGAATAAACCATAAAGGAAAATCAAATGGAAATTCTGGTCTAGCATCTCTAGTGAAGCCCTGAAACCAATATCTTCTAAAACTGAGAAGTTTAATTTTTATCTTACAATCAAGACTAAAAGCTACAAATTTTTGAGAAAGAACAAAAATCGCAATCATAAGTAAGGAAAAAAGAGACATCTTAAGATATTCCATTCCTGTAATTATGATTTTTGTCCATGTTACATTTAAAGCAAGAACAAAACCAAGAAATAATGAGGCTATTATTACAACACCAATTTCTTTCATTAAATCATTTCTTTCATCAATTTCCATTTTCTTTCTATTTTTTTAATTTTTAGCTTTTTATTTCTATTTTTTTAATGAATTGAATTTTATATTTTTTTCCTTTTTAATTCTTTTTTTAGCCAATCCTGCCATTCCTTGAAAACACGACTGCCTTTTGGAACACCTATTTCTTGTCTTACTTTATCACTTATTTCATGAAACATATTATTATATTTTATGACCCATGGCGCTTCAAGTAATTCTGGTTTTTTAAGTTTAGTAGCAATTTTAACTGTTGCCTCTTTTATTTTTGCTCTAAGAAGAATATTATCCCAAACAGCATCCCAACTGCCTGCCCAGCCTTTAACCTGGCCTGCTATATCTTTTAAAATTTCACTTTCTCCATTTATAAGATCATCTGTTGGAATAAGATTGTCTTTTCTTACATCATATTTCATTAAATCAAGAAAACCTTTTTCAAGAGCTGGATCTTCTTTCCAGTGTTTTTTAACTTCCGTAATCTGCAAAACACGACGCCATCTATGTAAACCATCTGCACTTTTAATAGGATTACAGACAATTATTACATCAGTTGCTTTGAAACTTGTTGCTGGAACTTTTAAATCATTAACAACCCTGTCAAATACGCCGTAAGGAGATGCCCCATGAATTGTTCCTGCCACTACATTAGCCAGGGCACCAATTCTCATTGCTTCATAGAGAGCCAGGGCCTCTTCACTTCTAACCTCTCCAACTATTAAACTAGAATCTCCTAATCTAAGAGAGGTTCTAATTCCTTCAGCTGCACTAAATTCTGTTGTTTCTCTTGCTAAAGCTTCTCGAACTTTCATCCTTAGAATATCATATCCTAATTCTCTAAATGAAACAACTGGAAGTTCCATTGTACCCTCAATAGCAATAATTCTATATCTAGGCATAATTTCTAACATAGATGCTCCTAACATAGATGTTTTTCCAGAACTTCTGGTTCCAGCAATTAGCATTGTTCTTCCACCATCAACTAAAAAAGAGATTAAACCAGATGCAAGAGGATTTATCATTTTGTTTTGTATAAATAAAGGCAAGGTCCAGGGTTTTTCTCTGTGTCTTCTTAAAGCATAAGCAAGACCATAAGGACTAAGAGGTTGTTGGATTATTGAAACTCTTGCTCTGGCTGTTCCAATTATTAATTCAGTATCTAAAACAGGATTCGCCTCATCAAGAGGACGGCCTGACATCATTCTAAATTTAGCTGCCCATGATTCAGCATCTTCATGACTAGGCATAATATTTGTATCACACTCATCATATTTTTGATGTCTTACAAATAAAGGAACTACACCAACAGGGGCATTAATCATAATATCTTGTAATTTTTCATCTTGAAGAAGAACTTCAACTAAACCAAAACCAATAGTATGTCTCACTAAAATTATAGCCAATCTATTAATTTGTCTATAACTGAGTCGGATTTTTTTTGTGCTTGCAAGTTCTCTTATAAGATCTTTTGCTATATTTAAGAAAACGTGCCTTATTCTGCCGGGATCTACAAATTCTTCTGCTTTTGGTTTATGTTCAAGCAAAACATTTCTTGCAAGATTGATTATTGTTTGAAGATCTTCAGATAGGGTAAATTCAGGAGCCATAATATGATAAACATATTTTGTTTTTCCAGGAATCTTAAGAATTGTTACAGTGCTTTTATCATATACCGGGCCTATCTCATATTGGTCAATTATTTCAGCTTCTGGTGGAAAAGAAGCCATTAATCTTGTAAAAGTAAAATTAGGAATTATCTGTGGACGGAAAATATTTTTATAAAGAATTCTAGTTCCTAATTTATAACCAAGAAGATGCTCTTTTGCTAATTTTATAATTTCTAATTTTTCTAATAAGTAGAGTATTTTAGTAAGTAGTTTAATATAATAATTTTCGCATTTTGTTTCTTGTTTATCTTCTTTTGAAATTCTTTTAGTTATAATTTTTTCTTCTCTAAGTAATCTTTTAGCTTCAACATAACAACCAATTGGGTCTTGTTTAAGAAGTGTTAAAATAAGATATCTCATAGCATCGTATCTTTGGGGAAGATGTCTTTTACATTTAAATGGCTCTAGAGTTGAAGCTTCTAGAACTTTTTCTTGTTTGATTAAATGAACATAAAGCTGCCCTATCTCAATTAATAAAGCGACTTGCCTAAAATCATAACTATAATTTCTCTGCTGAACAAAAACAACTCTAGAAATATTTGGAGATTCAATTAAAGATTCTATAGTTCGCGCCATAACAATAGAAGATTCTGCAATGCCAGGCACATAAGGGGCCCCAAGATAATTAATATACATTATATCCTGGCCAGCTTCTCTCTTAACTTCATACCCGTATATTTTTGTTCCTGGTTTGAATATCATATTAAATGTTTCCTCTTTTTATTATTATTTAAACAAATCTATATTTTTAATTATTACTATAAATTATAATACGAGATAAATATTTAAATCAAAAGTTCTTTGAAAACTAATAAGAGAAATATAAGAAAAAACAAAAGAGGCAAAAAAATATGGATGAAAAAGAACTTGGGGCTATTTCTGCATTTCTTTCAGATTTTAGCACTAGGGTGAATGACGTTGAAGAGAAAATGAGATTGATTAAAGAAAAACTTTTAACTTTGGGTCAGACTGTTTTAAAACAAAATGATAGATTAAATAAAGAAACAATTTTAATAAAAGAAGATATAAGAAATATTAAAAATGAAAATGACCGTTTAAAAGAGGTGGTTGAGCATATTGTTGGGGAGACTGCAGAATTTGCAAGAAAAAGCGAACTTCAAATTTTAGAGAGATATATGAAAATTTTTGAACCTCTTAAATTTGCAACAATGGAAGATGTTAAAAGATTAATAAATAAGGCTTTGAAAGAAAAAAAATATATTATTCCTGTTGAAGATGAAGAAGAGTAAATAATAAAAAGTCAATTTGTTATTTTTAATTGAATAAAAATAAATAAAAATGAAAAAAAGGGTTCCAGTAGGTGAGATTCTGAAATTAAGTAGAGAGGGTTATACAGATGCTGATATAATTAAATATCTTAGAGAAGAGGGCTATAGCCCTATCCAGATAAATGATGCAATTAATCAAGCAAAAATTAAACTTGAATTAGCAAGAACAGCTGGAATAGAACCTGATGAAGAATATTCTGATTCTGATTATGATGAAAGCGAGAATCAAGGTAAAGAGCAGATGACTCCTTCAATAATGAATCAGGAACAACCAGAAGAAAATTATTATGCTCCCCCTGCCCGGTCTCAACCAATGGCAGCCCCAGCAGTTGCTCCAACAACCCCGGGACCAGGACCAGGAGAAGCTTATCCTAGTTATCCTTATGCATATGAAGCTAAAGCGCCATCAACAGAAACAATGGAAGAACTTGCTGAAGAAATCATAGATGAAAAATGGCGGGATTTTTCAAAGAAAGCTGGCAATATTTCAGAATTTAAAACATATATTGAATCAAGATTAAAAAACCTAGATGATAGACTCAAAAGAATAGAAAAAGCTTTTGACAAGCTTCAATCAGCCACCTTGGAGAAGTCAAGAGAATATGGAAGAGATGTTAAGAGTCTTGGATCGGAAATGCAAGCTCTAGAGGGGGCTTTTGGGAAAATAATTCAACCCCTAACTGGTTCTGTAAAAGAATTAAGAGAATTAAGTGAAGATATGAGAAGAGCCAAGACAAAAACAAGGATAACAAAAACAAAGTCAATAAGGACAAAAAAGAGGAAAAAGTAAGATTATTGTTTTTTATTACCAATTAGTCAAGATATGTGATTTTTTATAACAAACTTTTTATATTTTTGTATAGGTTATATATTGATGAAACTTGCATATATAATACATACAGAACCTATTAATCATTTTTCAGGAAATGAAGTAAGATTTTTTATTAGGGAATTTGATAATGAAACTAAAAAAGGCAAATCTGGTGTTTTTATAAAAAAAATTGATTATATTATTCCAACATTTGAAATAAAAAATAATGAAGTTGGGGATTTGTTTCAAAAATGTAAGAATGAATTTCCACAAATACAGTTTAAGCAAAAATATTATAATTCAAACAAATCAATAATTTGGGCTTATATTAATGATTTAAAATCGTTAAATTCTAGAAAAAAAGAAGAAAGGATAAAACTTCCAAATAAATTTCTTGTTCATAAAACTTCCCGTTCGCAACAATTAAGATTTTATTATCCTCCTTTTACAATGGTCAATGTAATTAATAATAATATGGTATTACCTGCAAAACAAGAAAAAAGTATGATTGATTTAGAATCTATTTTAGAAGATAAAAAATGTGCAATAGATATTGAAACTATTGATTATGATACCCCTAATGAAAGAATAAGCAATGTTGTACTCAATTTTGGAAATAGGGGCTATATAATAACCACTTTTAATCCACCATTCAATAATTTTAAAAATTATAAAATTATTTCTGTTTCTGATGTTAGTTTAGATAAATCTACAGACGAAATTAAAAAAAGGGTCACCGAAATAATTCAAAAAGAAGATCCTTTATTTTTTTATGGTTTTAATATTGAATTTGATCAAAGAAAATTAAGAGGATTAGGTAAAGATAATGAATATTTGCCAGGAATAGGAAAAACAGGACCAATTTATAAATCTGTTCAAGGCATGAAAAACATGATTACAAAAGGCAGATTTACAGTTGATCTTTATCCTTATTTATTTTTTTATTATAATATTTTTGAAAATAATAAACTGGAAACGCATGCAAGAATGTCTGGTATTAATTTTACAAAGAGCCTTCCATATGGGGTCTTAGCACATAGAACAAAAAAAGGAGAGCAAGGGTCTTTAGATGATATGATTGAAGTTCTTACATATGTTGTAGAAGATGGAAATGTCACTTATCAACTTGGAGAAAAAAATATTAAAAAAATAATATTAAAAAGTAAATTTGTAAAGAGAAAACCTTCTATTATTTGTACGACATCTGGCAAAAATATTATGAAAGAATTTTGGAGACAAAAGTTTTTTCTTAAAAAAAATACATTACAAGATAGGTATGAATATAGTTATAAAGAGAATAAATTTTCAATTGAAGAATATAAAAAGGAATTTCTTAATTTAGATAAAAAGGATGGACTTTTTAAAAATATTTCAATTATCTATCCCACACTTTTTATAAAAGCCTTATGGGATACAGTAATTGCAGGTACGGCTGATAATTTAAGATTTAATACCCCTGAAGAAAAATATGATTCTTATCAAACCATTAACGAATATGTTTCTCAAATTATTGAAGATACCAATTCTTTTAAAGAAAAAAGTAAAAATAAATCAGATTTAAGGAACAAATTAAATTATGTACTTAAAGACGAATATGGTGTTGATATGAATACTATAGAAACAAAATTAAATGAACATTCAATACTTTTTAATGATTTGTTAGATAAAGCAGAACTTATAACTTATTCAAAAAAATTCTTATATGTAAAAAATCCAAACCAAATTGTAAAAAGAGGATTGGGATTCATTCTTGCTAAAGGTAATTGTTTATCTGCTGGCAAAAAAATTGTTTCTTTAGTTGAAAATGCTCATTTTCCAAAATTTATTTATCAAGGATTTAATATTTCTAAAGGCAAAAAAACAAATTTTGATATTGAACTCATGAAAGATTTTTTGCTTAGAAGATTATGTTTGGAGAATGAAAATAATACAATTTCTTTTTTAAAAAATAAAATAAATAAATTAAGAAAAGGAAAAGTAAATAATGAAAACCTTATCTATAAAGGATTTTTTAGAAAGAATGAAAAAGAAATAGGCCCTGGTTATGGTTTTGTTATAAATAATAAAGAACCTCTTAAAACAGATGATTTTTTAATGACATCACAACAGCCAAATTATGAAATTTATATTAGTAATTTTTTGAAGACATTTAAGGATGTTATTACTGCTGGTTTTGATAATAAACAGGAACTTTTAGATATTTTTAGAATTTAAATCTATATCTCATCCTGCAAACCATTTTTTGTAATAAAGAAAATACATTCACCTTCTGGAAGATTAGGGGAGTCAATCATCTTGCCAACCCTGCTGCCTTTTTTTCCTCTTCTTAAATAAATTCTATATGTGGAGGCATGTCCAACTATATGCCCTCCTATTGCCTGTGTTGGATCTCCAAAAAGAACATCTGGACGGGACATAACCTGGTTTGTTATATAAATGGCCAAGTTATTAGCTTCAGCAATTCTCATTAAACTATGAAGATGTTTGTTAATTCTTTGTTGTCTGTCTGCTAGCATTCCACGCCCTGTAAATTCCGCTCTAAAATGTGCTGTGATTGAATCAACTATAACAAGTTTTATTGGTTCTCCTCTTCTTATTAATTCAGTAACTTTATCTACAAGAAGAATTTGATGGTCGCTATTAAATGCGCGAGCCACAAAAATATTTTTTAGGGTTTTCATAAAATCTAAACCAAAATATTCAGCAATCTGCCTTATTCTTTCTGGACGAAAAGTCCCTTCTGTATCTATCCAAACAACCTTGGCATTTGCACCGCCTTTTTCTATAGGGAGCTGGGTTGTTACAGCAAGAACATGGGCAATCTGGCTTTTTCCACTGCCATAAGCTCCAAAAGTTTCTGTCATCGCTCTGGTTTCAATTCCACCACCTAATAACATATTAAGATTTTTTGATCCTGTAGTGATTTTAATAACTTCTTCCCTTTTCTTTAGATATTGTGTTGCATCTTCAAATTCAAGATGAAGCATTTTTCTGGCTGCACCTATAGCCTTTCTAGCTACGCTTGTACTTATATCTGCTAAAGAACTTAAATCAGATGGAGTCATGACAGCAATACTCATTAAGTCGCCATAACCAGCCCCTTCAAGTTTAGATGCTGTTGTCTGGCCTATTCCAGGAAGATCTGTAAGTTTAAGTTCTCCTTCCTTTTCTTTTTTGGTTTTAATTTTAGTGATTTTAATTACCCCCGATCTTGACCCTTAACCGTAAAAATAACGTATGAAAGTTTTATAAATATTATCCTAATATGTAATATGTTTCAGAACTTCATCATTATTTGTTTAATTCATCTATAATATCTTCTGGTTTTGATTTTTGAATATTGTTTATGATAAATTCATTTCTATTAAACATGACGTTTTTTCTAGCCCGGCCTGTAAAGATTATTTCTGTTCCTAAAATATCTTGTTTTTTATCTAGGAAAAAAGAAGCATCCTGAAGTTTTTCTATTTCATTTTCTTCTATACTAAGAAGTTTGATTATTGTTTCATTAAAAGCAACTGCCCTAATATTCTCAGTCCCATCATCAATAACTAAAGGGATAAGAGCTCTTTTTTTTGCCACAACAACGTTGTGTTTTATACATATTGCTTTATCACCTTCATAAGTAACTTTCATTCCACATTCAGGACAAGTTGAAAAGAAATTTGGTTGGAAAAGCTGTACAATATTTCCTCTAATGCTGGTTCTATCACCTGGCTGTAATTCAGATATTTTTTTAATTGGCAGTTTTTCTTTTATTATTCGAACATTTTTAATTTCTTTATCACTTAATTCAATTTTTGCATTAGAACTTAAATGCAGTTCTCTTATTGTTGTTCCTCTTACATCTGCATTTTGTATATCTATAACAGAATCTTTTTTTATTGTTTTATTTTTTATTAAATCAATATGACTAGTATCCCATAAAACTACACGGATGCTTGAAGTTTCATCAGCTAATAAAAAAGAACCTATTTCTCCTTCATGCTCTGCTCTTTTATATTTTCTGATCGGATAGATTTCTATTATCTTGCCGATAGTTTGAATTTTTTTCATTCCTATAAGCATATCAATTACCTTAAATTTTTGTTTTTCAAATGAAATGCCAAGTTCTGCAGCAACTACTTGGGCAGCTCCAATACCACTTATAAGGCCAGAAAGTTTAGCTTTTTTAGCATCAATTCTTCTTTGAATTTCCTCTAGAGCAAGACCAGAAAGACGAGCTATCCTTTCAATTAATTGTTGATAAGTAGCTTTAATCATTTTAATAAAAAACAATAGCTTTTTTTAAATATTCTTATGCTCGAATAATTATACTATCATGACAAAATTTAACTTTATTTGTTTAAAATCTTGTCTTCCTTCGCTATCTTTAAAGAAAAAATACTTATTTGTTTTAAGTTCGAAAATAAAATTTGATGATGATTTTTGAATTTTGGTTGTCCATCTTTTAAAATTAAGTTTATTTTTAATGCAAATTTCTGGATTTTGCTGTTCTTTACACTCTTGAACAGCTAGATTTGTTGTATGATAAATATCTATAAAATCATCTAAATAAATTTCTTGTTCACTAAGATTTAGATTGATGATAGGATTTAGATTATAACTTATATTATAGGTGGCGAAAGCTGTTGCCTTTTCTGTTTTAAGAACTTTGATTGGAGCGGTTGATTTAATTATCTCTTCCTCTAAATTATGAATATATTCTATTTTCTGCAATTCAAAACCGCTTTCAAAGCCACTTTCTGGATATTTTTGTAAGAAATCATAAAAACTTTGATTATATTTTTCAACAAATAAGTCTTCTATAAATTGTTGTTCTGGTTTGCAATCTGATGACCACATAAAATAATTTTTTTCTGAATAAACATTGCAATTAGAATTTTCTTTGTTAATTGCTGCTTGTTTTGCAATATCATAAAATGACTGTGTTGAAGACAGTTTTGCCACACCATTCATATAAAAAGAGAAAGTATTTTGCAGATTTTTGTAATTTGTTGCATCACTTATTTCAATTCCAGAATTAATGTTTTTATTTGTACTTGAAAAAGCATACCAGGCAATTCCTATAAAAATTATCATTCCCAAAACCATTCCCACCGCAAAAATTCCTGCTTTTTTATTTTTCATCTTTCTTTTTTCATTTATTTTTTATTTTTATCATTTCAAATTTAAAATTTCTAGATTAACAAAAATTGTTTCATTAGATGGAATATAAAAAAATGATCCTGTTGTTTGTTTTACTGCTGGCAAAATCATTGGAACCCCTCCAATAGTAATAATTTCATAACTCAAAATATCAAACTCTTCTGGATTTTTAGCTTCAACATTATAATCATATAAATTACCATATGCTTTTTTAATTTCTTGATCTAAAGTTTCTTTATAGTTATAATCTATTTTTGATAATCTTATTAAATCAGCCATCATAATCTCTTGTTTTTGTCCATTAATATCTATTTCAATTGTTTTTTGCAGCCATGAGTAAAGAGAAAGATGTTCTTGGTTTTGTAATATATTTTCTGTTGTTATTGTCTGCATCTCTTTTTTTCCAAATCCCCAGAAAGCACTTGATATTATGAAAAAAACTATTAATAACAAGGCAACAACAATCAAACCAACAGTGTCTTGAATAATATCTCCTGCCTGCCCCTTTTTATTTTGTCTTTTTATCATTTTTATTTTTCGTTTCTAAAGATTTTTTTCAGTTTTTCTAATTGCTAAAAAAATTCCTAACTCTTTTTCTTGATTATCTTCAAGAACATAATATTTTTCTTCAAGACATGATGGATATTTTTTAACTTCAGTTTCTTTTTCTGCTTGACATAAAATTTCTAAATATTCATACCCTATTGCGACATTATCCTTTCCTAAACTTATATTAAGAAAAATTTCTTTTTCATCAATAGGTAAGCAATCTCGAATTGCTTGTTCACTAAAAACTTCAATTTTTCCTTCTGGCGCAATACATTCAACTATTTTTCTTGCAATAGTGTTGGCCTCATAATTACGAATGTCGTATTGTTGAGAATAGTGTGTTAAAATAACTGCAACTATTCCCCCTATAACAAGAACAAGAATAAAGAACTTATGAATCCAAGTCACTGCGTGTCCCACCTGCCCCTTTTTATTTTGTCTTTTTATCATTTCGTTATTTCTTTATTTTATTATAATTTCATTTTATCTCGATTATTGTAAAATCATCTTTTTTTGAAAATTCAATATTGTCTTTAAGATAACAGTCATAAAAATAACCAACTTTATCATGTTCATTTTGTTTGACTAAAATTCCTGTTCCACTTTTTTCTATAATAATATTTTTATCATGTTCTATTGTAATTTTTGTTTCGGGCTCTGCTGATGATATTAATAAGCATGTTTCTTTTGCCAGAATTTGTTTTTGCAGAGCAGAACCACTAGCTTGAGAACTTATCCACATACTTAATATAAGAATTATCGCTATTACAAACAAAAGATTGAAAATAAATTCCCAACCAATCTCAATACCCCTCTTATCTTTAAACATAATTTTGATAGGAAAAATGTATTAATAAATTTTTAGAATATGGTTTTTTAAGGAATACTTTCTATATTTTGACAGGTTGTTGAGAGTTCTTCTGCTGATAATGGAACCAAATAAAGAATAAAACAACCAGGGTCAGAAACTGAAAATTCTTCATTACATCTTATAGAAGCTATGTTTGCATTTTGTATTTCTTTTATTCCATTTAGATAACCAAGAAATTGTCCTACTGTTGCACCTATTCCAGCACCCCAGAGCATTCCTTTTGGTCCTAATAAAGAGCCTATCATAAATCCTGTGAAAGCTCCACCACCCATAGAGATACCAAGATCTTTAACCGCATTACCAAAACTTCCACCCCTTATTCCCATAAAGACTACAACATAATCTTGGTTTGTGTTTAATTTATTTATTTCTATATTTGTTGGAAGTTTAGCATCTTCTTGGCCAGATAAATATTCTAAATAAGTTATATTTTTTATTGGTACTTTCGTAGTTTCCATAAATTCAGTAACGTGTATTTCCATTTGTTTTTCTTTTACATTATCTTCAAATCTAATTATTGAACAGATAACACAATTTGCTTTTGCTGTTCCTTGAAATGATCCTACTTCTATAATAGTTTCTTGCCACGTTGGATTAGAAAAAAAATCATATTTACCTTCTCCTAACATCCACCAACAATCATACATTGCATTGGATATTTCTCTTGCTATGAATATTTCATTTGTTGAACTGATTGTTATTTCTTCTGTTTTACAATTTAAAGGGATTGCAAGTTTTCCTGGCGCAATTCCAGCAACAGATTGGCCTCTTAGAATAACAGATTGATGACAAGCTTCTTTGTCTATTGTGGATTTATATGGGAAAGCATTAAAAAAGAAAAAAATAATTGCAGCACTGAGAATAATTATTATAATAGATATGATTATATTTTTTAATCATTTTTTATTCTTTTATTGTTTAATTTGGCTATGCTTAATTTGATTGGTGTTTTATTTATATAAATTTTTACAATACTCCAAATTTTTTCAATAAATGATAAATTGAAAATCCAATTAATGCAAAAAGTACAAGAAGCAATAAAATTTTAATTAGGGTTTTTGCCACAATTGCTTTTTTATTCATTTTCAGCTTGATTTTCATTTTTTTATCTTGTTTTTAATTTATTTTAATTTAAAGATTTTATTTAAGGTTCTATTTCAGGTTCTTTTGTAGTTATCTCATAATAATCTCCTTTATTGATCAGCCAGACATCTTTAATTTGGATTTGAATGCTTGTTAATTCATTATCTGTTTTTAATGGCAGACTTAAAGCACTACAAAATTTGGTTTCACATTTTTTCTTGCAAAGACAAACTAAGTTGGGCTGAATCATTGGCGGTTTTTGAAAATTACCATTAAAATTATGTTCTCTATCAAAAGAAATTATATACCAACCAACAGGACTTTGTAAAGTATAATTGAAAATTGATCCTTGTTCAAGATTATTTAATTTTTCTACAAGGTATTCTAAAGTTCCTTGTGCTTGCATATCATCTTGTTTTCCAAAATAAGTCCGAAAGAGAACAAAACCGGCATAAAGAATAATAACTATGCCGATAAGTGCAATAATAAGTTTAATTATTTGCTCTAAAAGCAATTGCGTTCCTCTTTTGTTCATTTTGTTTATAAAACAATAAGAGAAAGACAATATTTAAAATTTCTTATTTTTGTTAATTCTTATTGCGCAATTTTAGTAGAATTCCAAAGCCCAAGAGCATTTTTAAGTTTTGTAAATAAATCAGCTGCAAATCCCCTCATTGCCCCGCTAAAAATAAAAACAATTATAACAAGAACCAATACTGCAATTATTATAATAATTAAAGTATTAATAGAAAGTTCTACTCCTTTCTTGTTCATTTTATTTTTTATATATTTTATTCTATTGTTCGATAATTGCCGCAATCAAGATCTTCAAAATTAGTACAATCTGGAGATTTTTGCGCTTCTATAGGGAATTGGTCGCAATATTTTACTTCTGTCACATCTCCTTTTTTTAGATTAAATGGTGTTGCGCAAAAAGATTGTTCATCATCTACCACACAAAATGTTCTACATAATTGTCTAGCACTTGTAACATCAGCCTCATTATAAGTTCCTGAGACTCCTGTAATTTTTTCCCAGAGCGCTTTCATACCGCCTGTAAAATATAGTGCTAAAATTACTAAAACAAGAATTGCAAGAATTACTACGATTATTGTCGTAATGTTCATTTCAATAGCTTTTTTATTTTTCATTTTACCTCTTTTGGTTTTCTTTATTTATTTTAAAGGTATGTGCTGTTTTTAAAATTTTCTTTTATCTTTCTATCTTTATTTTTGTTATTTTATTCTTTTTTATTCTTTTTTTAATGCTTTTTACTCTTTTTTATTCTTCTTGTTCTTCTCCACAAATTTTTAAATCTGGATCTGGAAATGTAGATCTTTCATATTCTGGATACCATATTATAAAAAAGAGCTCATTATTTTTTTTATATATTTTTTTACTTATAATTCGTGGATAATATTTTCTTATAGGCATTCTTTTTGTTAAACCTGTTTGTTTAAATTCTGGGGGTTCTTTAGAAAAATCAATTGTTTTATCAGATAAATAAGGAATTTCTTGTCGTGTATTAAAATATATTGCTGAGATTTTTAAATTTTGAATTATCTCACTCTTATATGTTTGTTTATTATAGGTCCAGTTAATTTGTGTATTTTTATCTTGCATTTCTTTTATAATTATTTTAGATTTTACTGGAAGAAAAGCTGGAAACGGTTCAAAACCATCACATAAACAATTATCATCTTCAACTAAAAGACATTCTTCTATATTATTAATCAAAAGATCAAAATTGGTTGTAAATTCTTCTTCAGCTTCTGGAGTCAGTTTTTCACTAAATTCAGCATATAGTGGTTGAAACCAAATTCCTGCTATTAAAATAACTGCAACAATTACAAGTGAGGCGGCTATTGCTTTAATAAGGGTATTTATTTCAATAGCCATCTTAACCACCAAACCTTAGAAAGTTTTTTATTTTTTCTAATAGGGTTAGACCTTGTTTATTTAATATAAAAATAAATATAATAACAAGAGCAAGAACAACCAAGCCAATTACCCACCAAGCAATTTCAGACCAAACAAGCCCCTTTTTATTTTTAAAATTCATATTCTTTATTTTTCAAAGTTTTTCAAGTTTAAAAATTTATAATATTACATTATACCCCCAACTGCCACTGTTGCTAGGAGTGCAAGAGCAATTATAGCTATAAATGCGGCAACTGTATAGAGAAGCATTCCTGTCATTAACATTTTTCCTATTTCTGCTTTTTCTCCAAGTCTGTCTTCCCCTGATTCAATTGTTGTAAGAGTTCCGGTCAAAATAAAGATAATTTCAATAATATAAATTCCAACAATAATTTGCAACCAATAAGGTGGAATCATTTTAACTATATTAAACATTTGGGTAATTTGGTTAAGCCCCATTCCGCCGATTGCTTCTGTTCCTGTTAATTCTCCTGCTGTTATCATCATTTCAAGTCTTCCTAAAATACTGGTTATCATAGATGCGAGTCCAACTACAATTGCAGATAATAAAGGGGCAAGAAAAGTCATATTACTTTTCATTCCAGAAATGATATCAGCCAATAAATCTCTTAATCTTTCATTTACTTTATGAATATTTTTCACATATTCACTTATAGACATTAATGCTTTTGCAGCAACACCTAAACCTTTTTTCACACTCTCAATAAGAATTCTCATACTTGTTTTGATAAGATCAGAAGGATAATAATTGATAGCCCCTCTACCTGTACTGAATATGGCTGTTTTAATATCCATCCCTGCTTGTTGTATATTCAAATTAACAAGACTAAAAAAACCAGCTGTTGGTGTTCCTCTTAATGTTTGCGCCACTCTGCCAAAAGCCATTTCAGCAGGAATTCCGTCTGCAAGCCGATTGCCAAGCTGAAAAATGCTTGAAGCAAATTCTTTTTCAAGTTTTTTTGTTTGAATTCTTGTTTGAATTAATTTTTGTGTTTTTAATCTATAAGAAATGGCAAAAAATAATGCGATTGAAAGAGGGATGCATAAACTTAATAATAAAGCAATTGGCCCAAAAGGTCCTGCCACCCCCTTTGTATCTGGATCAATTTTAAAATCGAAAAAAGTTTGATTTCCCAAAAAATTTCCCAAACCAATTTGGCCAAAACTATAATCAACAGGGGTTGAAGGAATATAATATAATAATAAAGGCAGTAATCCGATTATTAAAAAAGGCAGGGCTATAATGGCAGCTATGAAATATGGTTTTTTTGATTTAAAGTATTTATAATTTGGATTTCTCTCAAGAAGTTCTGTTTCACCAAAACCTCCTGGACGTTTACTTAGAACAGAGTTTGTCATATAAAAAACAACAAAAGGAATAAGAATATTAAATAATAGGGCTACATGATACCATTTAATTGCTCCTTGTAATAGTGTGGAAGCCAAAGGCAATAAGGCTAGACCAAGAGTTGGAAGAACAATTCCTAACATATAGACATTTGTAATAGGACTTTTAACTTCATGACTATAATGCAACATTTTTTCATAAACCCCATCAAGAATTACTTCGAGAGATTTTTCAAGAATTTGTATACGTCTAGCTTCTGATGGTTCATAAAGAGAGGATTCAATCAAATGAAAAGCTTCTAAAAATTCAAGATTATGTTCGCGCCAAGTTTCAAGATAAGCATCCAAGGCATCTTTTATTGTACTGTATTTGCCAGTTTCAACATTCCAAAATATTTTTTTTAAATCCAATGAAAGGGGTGGTTGTAGATGTTGGGATGCAAAGTGTATAGCCCTTTCTAGATTTGATGTGTGTCTCATATAAACAACCATATATAAAATACATGGAACCATTTGAGAGGATGCTTTAAGACGCCATTTTTGTTCTAATCTTTGTGGCAGGGTATTAAAAAAATAGAATAAAAAGAAACCAATAAAAAAAATCAGTGCAAAAATTAAAAAAGGAAATACCTCTGTTAGCATAAATATTGCAAATGAAATTAATGATGCAAGGATTATTGTTGCAATCAAGGCAAAAATAGCCAATCCGCTTGCCTCTTCTGGCTCAACATCGAGGTGGGCTCTTTCCAGCGCTTTTCTTGTTCTTTCTTCATCTTTTTTTGAAATTCTTAATTTTATAATTCTACCTATGCTTTTACAAGCTCTCTTATATTTACTAAGACCTGCAAGAGTTTCTTGTCTAAATTTTCTATACTCTCTAGAATATTCAGCAGGGGCTTCAGAAACATCTTCTCTTAATTCTTTTGCTACTTTAGCTTCAAATTTTTTTAGAAGGTCTTTAACTTCTTTTCTTTCCATCTCTTTTCTTTTAATTTACCCCTTTTTATTAGTTTTAAAAAAGAAAAAAGATTATAAAAAGATTTCCAAAAGCCAAGATAAATCAACAAAAAATATTTAAAGGTATTTTAACTATAAACATTAACTAAATAGTAAAAATTACAAATATAAAACAAATATAAAAGATGGTATTAAAAATTTTGAGAGTAAGTGATGTGGTTGGAATGAAGATTTTTACAGATTCTGGCGATTATATAGGGATTATAGAGGAAGCTAACGTGGTTGGAAATAAGATAGAGAGCTGGCGTGTTAGAATTGCTCGCGATAGTAGTTTTTCTTCTTTACTTTCTGGAGCAAGAGGTTTGATAATTCCTCACCAATATGTTAAAGCAGTAAGTGAAGTAGTAATTATTAGTAAAAGCGCCATTCCTGCACAAGATGAGATCATTGAAGGAACAGAAACAGCAATAGAATAAATAAAAAAATTCAATTTAAAATGGCTGCAGAAACTTTTGTCATATTTACACATCCTTTTTTTACAAACATACTTCTACCTTTTTTATTGGTTTTTGTTGTTATTTATGCTATTCTTGAAAAAACCAGAGTTCTTGGCGAGGAAAAAAAATATGCTAATCTGATTGTTGCTATTATTGTTGGGTTCATATTTATTGGAGTCCAATCTCTTGTTGGCTTCACACTCAGATTTATTCCTTTAATAGCCACTATGGTTATTATTTTATTAGGTTATTTTCTGGTTTTTGGTTTTATTGGGGTAAAACAAGAGGCCAAAGGGATGCAAATAACTCTTGGAATATTATTTGGATTAGCTATTTTAGCATCAATAGCTTGGTCCTTTGGGTTATTTGAAAAAATTCAATTAGGTAATATGAATAGCGATGTTATAGCTATGATAATTTTCTTTGTTATTTTTGGAGGAGCAATAGCTTTGGTATTAGCTACAGGTAAAAACCAAAAATAAAATAGAGATAAAATAGAGATAAAAAGAGATAAATAAAGAAAAATAAATAAAAAAAGAAATCAGATAAAATCAGATAAAAAGAAAAGTATATAAAACATAATTTTTTTAAATATAAGTAAGCATAAAAAATTAAATTAAAGGATAAAAAGATAAAAAAAGAGGAAAAAACAAAATAAATAAATTAAAAAATGGCTAATTATTATCCAAGTTATGCTTGGAACAGTCTTTATGGAATAATACAACAATGGGAAGCTTTTGGTGTTTTTACTGTTCTTCTGCCTTTGGTTTTAGTTTTTACTATTGTTTTTGCAATACTTGAAAAAATAAATCTTTTTCATAATCGTGGAGTAAATTTACTTATTGCTTTAGTTATCGGATTTTTTACTGTAAGCAACCCTTATGTTGGGGCTTTTTTTATGAATTTTTTTGCTAATATAGGAATTGGCATAGCTATAATTATTGGCCTAGTTGTTTTATTAGGTGTGTCATTAAAACCAGATACTGATTCATGGAGATGGATTTTTAGCATATTTGGCGGGGTTATATTTTTAGTTGTTCTTGCTCGTTCAGGAGTTTTTGAAACAGTTGTAGGAAATAATTTTTGGTATTGGTTCCAAGCTAATAGTGCCATAGTTATAATTTTCATATTTGTTGGTTTAATGGTTGCAGCTGTTTTAATAGGGTCTATAGCAGCTCAGAAAAAATCAAATATTCAAATTCCAATGGGGAGATAGATTAAAAATAAAAAATGGTAGCAATAGATTTAACAGGAATTTCATCTTTTATTCCTGTTTTTGGTTTCTTACTAATTTTTGTAGTTACTTATGCTCTTTTAGGTAAGACACAAGCTTTAGGAGAAAACAAGTTTGTTCATATTTTTGTTTCATTTGCAATATCTATAATTTTTCTTGTTTCAGCAAATGCTGTAAATTATGTTAAAATAATTGCTCCCTGGTTTGCTGCTTTTATTGTTTCTTTATTATTTATTGTTCTTCTGGTTGGATTAATTAAAAAAGATATTGATACTTTTTTCAACCCGCGTTTTGCTTGGGTTTTAGTAGCAGTATTAATTATTGTTTTTATTGTTTCAGCAATTTTTGTTTTTGGCGATCTTCTTAGCAAATATTTCGCAGGACCAAAAACTTTTTTAATGCAACCACAAATAATCGGTATTATTGTCCTTTTAGGAATAACAGTATTTGCCGCATGGCTTCTAACAAGGAAATAAATAAAAATTTTTTCTTTCAGTTTTTTAATAAATTATATAAGCTTCTTTTTCCATAATTTTACAATAAGAAAGATAAAAGAGATAAAATGAATAAGAAATTTTTGTTGATATTTGTAATTGCAACATTTATGTGCTTTTTTATTCTAAATTCTCAAGTAAAGGCAGACTGCATCGGAGCAACAACAAATTTTACTTGCGGAGATACTGTAACTGAATCTTGCACATTAAATCAATCAGAACCTGAACATAATGATAGCTGTTTTATAATAAATGCCAATGATACAATTATAGATTGTAATGGTTATAATTTAACAGGAAATGGAAGTATTGATTCTTCTGGAAAAGGTTTTATAGGAACAAACCTTGATAATGTAACAATAAAAGATTGTATTATTGTTGATTTTGATTATGGTATATGGATTAATTATTCCACCCACTTAATAATCTATAATAATACTCTTACTTCTAACCAATATGGCGGAATTGGTTTGAATGCTACTAGTTATAGTAATTTATCAAGTAATATTGCTAGCCAAAATAGACTCTATTCTTTTTATATAGGATACAATTCTTCTCATAATTTTATTTATAACAATCTGTTTAATTCTTCACAACTTGTTGGAGGGGGGGCCAATGGCAGGTCTTTTTGCTCTTAAAGAATTTAATTATAATAATATAACACAAAATATAGCAACATACAATGAAGATATTGGAATAAGAATATTAAATGGTTCACATAATACAATTTCGTATAATAATATCGGCCATAATTGTAATGGTTTAATTATTAGAACTTATTCATATAATAATACTATCACAAATAATCACCTGGAATATAATGGTGTGGGAACTTGTGGCGCTGCACCATCTCTTAATCTTTATGATTATGCACAAAACAATATCGTTGAGAATAATGTAATTAAATCAAACTCAGACTCGGGAATTACTATATATCAAGTATCTAATAGTAATTTAATAAGAAATAATACATTAACAAATAATACAGAAGGAATTAATATTGGGGGGACTTTTACAAGTTCATCTTATAATAAGATTTTCAATAATATTATCAATAAATGTAATGATGGAGTCATTTTTGGTTATGGATGGTATAATGTTGTGAAGAACAACACAATTAATAATTCTAAGAATTATGGTATATCTATTTCTAATTTTGCATTTGAAAATTTAGTTTGGAATAGTTGGATAATAAATTCAACAACAAAAGATGTCTATATTCTAGGCACAACAAATCCAAATATTACTTTTCTTAATGTTTCCTTCAACAATAGCCATGTTCAACTTCAACATGGAAAGCTGTCTATTAAATGGTATCTAGATGCTTATGTTAATTATTCTGATGGAAATCCAGTTTCTGGAGCTTATGTAACAGCCTATATAGATGATTATTGTGAGGGTGTTGCTGATGCTTGTAGCGATTTTAAATTTTTTCCATATGGTTGTGAAGAACATTATGGATGCACGTGGAATGATCCTTTGTGTCAAGGGACAGCCATTCCATGTAGTAATATCGCAAATTCTTCAGGTTGCAATCAACAACATGGCTGTTCTTGGACCTCCCCAGATATAATTAATGTAACAACTAATTCTTCTGGTTATATTCAAAGACAAAATATTACAGAATATTATGATACTTCTTATGGTAAAGTATATTTAACAAACTATTCCATCAATGCAAGCATAAATCCACATTCTGAAACAGAATCCGTTAATTTAACAACAAATAAAATAATAGATGATAATACGGAAATAGTTTTGACAATCACAGAAGAGCCAACAACCCTCACAGCAATCTACCAACCATCACTTTACACAAACACCTATTTTAATATTAGGGCAAATTATTCAACAACATCAGGAACTCCAATCAGCGGAGCAACTTGCAACCTAACAATAATCCCAAGCTTAGATGGTGTTGCAGCATCTTCTTTTTATGTTATGGGTTATAATTCAGGAACAGGACTTTATGAAACCCTCGGACTTGCAACATCGTTTGCAGATACATATTCAATTGTAATAGAATGTGGAAAACAATATTATCAATTTCAATCAGGAGCAGGATCCTTCACTGTAAATGAACAGTCTGGTGGAGGTGGTGGAGGCGGCAGCAGTCCAGGACAAGAACCTGTTTGTGGAAATAAGATATGTGAAGAAGGAGAAACTTGTATTAATTGTCCAAATGACTGTGTTTGTGTTTGCGGAAATGATATTTGCGAGCCAGGAGAAACTTATAAAACATGTAATGAAGATTGTTGTGCTCCAGAAGGAATTCAAGTTAGTCCTCCTTATAATTGCTGTCCTGGTTTAATTTCTGTTTCAGACTGCTTATTTGGACCCTGCCCTTTTTCAATTAGATATTGTATAAGATGCGGTGATGGTATTTGCAAAGAATATGAAACAATAAAAAATTGTCCAGAAGATTGCGGTGTTTGTAATTTTAATATTCCAATAAAAATAAGATTTGTTAAAGGAACTAGCGGCGGAGTTGTTCCTCAACAACCAACCCAACCAGAAGAACCTAGCCAGCCAGGATTAAGATAAAATCAATTAATTCAGAATAATTTTCTACCGAATTTTTTCGCTAATTTTTGAAGAGTTTTTTTATCCATTTGGCCTGGACCAAGATCTTGCATTCCTCCTTTTGCTCCAGAAACCAATTCTTTAACAACTTTATATTGTTTAATTAATGTTCTGATGTCTGCAGTTGAAACATTACTTCCTTTAGCTATTCTTGCAATTCTTCCTGAACTAAGAACATCAGGATTTTCTCTTTCTTCTGGAGTCATACTATCAATTGCATATCTCCATTTTTTTAACTTGGATTCTTGAACATCAAAAACCCCTGGAAGTTTTGTTTTAATATTACCCATTCCAGGAATCATTTCAGCGATCTTACTCATTGGACCCATTGATTGCATTGCTTTAATTTGATCATAAAAATCATTTAATGTGAATTTACCTTCCTTAAGTCTTGTTTCTATTTTTTTCTGTTCTTTTTCTTCAACAGCTGATTTTGCTTTTTCTAGCAAGCCTTTAAGGTCACCCATTCCTAATAAACGGGATACAAAAGCACTTGGATCAAAAGTTTCTATATCTTGTAATTTTTCTCCTGTTCCAATAAAAATAACTTTGGCATTAGTTTCAGAACAACTAACTAAAGCCCCTCCACCTTTTGCTGTTCCATCCATTCTTGTAATAATGACTCCATCAATTTTTCCTGTTTTATTAAATCCTTGGGCTTGTTTAGATGCTGCCTTACCTATATCTGCAGGCATTACTAGAATTACAAGATTTGGTTTTATTTCACGATAGAGAGATTTAAGTTCATTAATTAAGGAGTTATTTAAAATATCTCTTCCAGCAGTATCAATAATAACTAAATTATATTTTTTAAGTTTGTCTTCAAAATTTTTCCATATTTTTCCAGCTTGTTTTTCTTTTTTATCAATCATGTAACCCAGGTTTGCTTTTTTTGCAAGTTGTTCAAGTTGTTCTGGTGCTGCGGGACGATGAACATCCAAACCAACTAAGCAAGTTTTGTAGCCTCTTTTACCATAATAAAAACCCAATTTGGCTGCCGTGGTTGTCTTACCCGCACCATACAAACCAAGAAGCATAATTTTGAATGGCTTCTTTTTTTTATCTATTTTAATTTCCTGTTCTTCTTTTCCTAAAATTTCAATAAGTTCATCATGAATTAGTTTTATTATTTTTTCCTTTTTTTCTAGGCCTGGAATTTTTTGGCCTGCTTTTTTTCTTATTTTTTCACAAAGTGTGTTGGTTGTTTTAATATCAACATCAGCTTCAAGTAAAGAATATTTGAGATCTTTGATAATTTCTTCAGTAATCTTTTTATCAATAAATACAGCCCCAGCTAGCTTTGACATTGTTTTTTTCAATACATCGCCGAGTCTGTCTAACATATTAAAATCAAGAGTAAGGAATTTATAAAACTTTATAGTAATCTAAATATTTAAAAGGAAAGAGTCTGTTATTTATTGGTTAAAGTTGAAAGAGGTAAATAAAACAAATAAAACAAATAAAATGAAATTAAAACAGAATATATTTTTATTTGTATTTTTAATATTTGTTTTAAGTTTTTTAATTAATATTCCAAAAGTTATGGCTATTGAAGGGGTTTTTCATCTTGATATCACATTATTAAATCAAGACCCATATCCTGCTGAACCAAATAGTTATGTTGATTTAGTTTTTCAAATTGAGAATAATGGGGATAGAATAGCGCAAGACACCATGGTTGAGCTTATTTTAGATTATCCTTTTTCTTTAGATGCTGGAACTAGTTCAATTCAAAGTATAGGAACAATAAGAATCATGCATATTGATGAAAAGCCTATTTTAGTTAAATATAAAGTGAAAGTTGACAAAGATGCTCTTGACGGAGATAATGAAATTATATTACATTATACGTGCAATACAGGAGGAACATGGAGCAGTTATAATGAAGAAAAATTTAATATTAATATAGAAGAGTCAAAAACAGATTTTGATGTAGCAATACAAGATTTTTCACCTTTAACAAATTCTTTAAGTTTGGCTATTGCAAACATAGGTAATAAAGATGCTAATTCTGTTACAATAGTTTTGCCTGAACAAGCCGCAATTGAGATTTTAGGTTCAAATAAAAATATTGTGGGGGGAATAGAAACAAATGACTATACTATAGCTTCTTTTAAAATTCTGCCTAAAAAAGACGATTCTTTAATTGTTCAAATATCTTATACTGATAACATAGGTATAAGAAGAGAGGTAGAAAAAACAGTTATGTTTAAATCTTCAACTTATGGTTTGGATGGAAAAAGCAGCAGCAAGAGTAATTTTAAAGCTATAATTTATGTTGTTATTGGAATAATAGGAATAATAATTATTTTTATTTTGTTCAGAATTCTAAAAAAGAAAAGAAGAAAAAAATCAAAAATAATTTAAATAATCTAGATAACAAATAATAAATAGTAATAAATTGATAAGATGAAATTTAAAGATTCATTTAAATTTGCTTTAAATAATTTAACTACAAGAGGTTTAAGGAGTTGGTTAACTATTATTGGAATAATTATAGGTGTTGCAGCAATAGTTGCTATAGTTTCTGTTGGACAAGGACTCCAAGGAACTATTCAAAATCAATTAAGTAGTTTAGGTAGTGATATTATTTATGTTTTACCTGGTTCTTCTCTTGAATATAGTTTTATGCAAAGTCTAGCTCCAGAACCTGGTAATTTAACAGAAAAAGATTTGAAACTAATAAAAATTGTAGAAGGAGTTCTTTATGTTGCTCCAGAAATAGTTGGAATGGTAGATATGGAATATTCGGGTAATACTAAAAATCTTTATCTTTTAGGTACTGATGAAAACTGGAAAAAAGTTAGAGAAAGTAGTGCCGGTCTTGAATCAGGAAGATTTTTAATGAAAGGCGACAAAAATGTTGTTGTTTTGGGTAATAAAATTGCAACAGATGCTTTTGATAAACCCATTTATATTGGTTCTCAAATAAAAATTGAGGGTGATTCTTTTAGAGTTATAGGAATTTTAGAAGAATTTGGCGGAATGGCTGGAATGGGTGAAGATAGTTATATTTTTGTAAGTCTTGAAGATGCAAAAGAATATTCTTCATTTGGTTCTAATGAAGAAGAATATTATGCTATGGAAGTTAGGGTTGAATCTGAAAGAACTGAGGAAATTGCTGAAAAAATAAAACAACAATTAATGATTTCAAGACATGTTAATGAAGAAAATATTAATTTTGGTATTATGACTCCAAAAATGATTTCATCAATAGTTAGTAATATACTTAATGCAATAAATTTATTTTTATATGGGATTGCAGCAATTTCTCTTTTAGTTGGGGCTGTAGGAATTGCAAATACAATGTTTACTTCAGTTACAGAAAGAACTAGACAGATAGGAATTCTTAAAGCATTAGGTATGACAAATAAAGGGGTGATGAATCTTTTTCTTGTTGAATCTGCTTTAATTGGTTTTGTTGGAGGGATTCTTGGACTTTTCATAGGCTTTGTCATTTCTGGAATAATCGGGCAAGCAGCTACATTTATGTTAGCTACTACAATGATTGGTGGAGGATCATTAGTTTCTATAGGTCCTGGTTTAGTTATTTTTGCACTTTCATTTTCAGTTATAGTTGGAGTTATTTCAGGAATTTTTCCAGCTAGAAGAGCATCAAGACTTCAACCAGTAGAAGCTTTGAGATATGAATAAAATAAAAAAATATTCAAAAAAATAAAATGAAAAACAAAAAATTCAAAAAAACAAAAAAAATCAAGAAAATCAAAAAAACAATAAAACCAAAAAAAGAAGCTTTGTCAGTAAAAGATTTGGCAAAAATTTATGAATTAGATGGTGTAAATGTAAAAGCCCTTAATGGGGTAACATTTAGCATTCCAAAAAATAAATTAACAATAATTATGGGGCATAGCGGTTCTGGGAAATCAACTCTTTTACATTTAATTGGTTGTTTAGATAAACCAAGCAGAGGAAAGGTGTTTTTAGGTGGTGTTGACACTTCTAAATTAACAGAGGATGAATTAGCTAGATTAAGAAATAAAAAAATTGGTTTTGTTTTTCAATTCTTTAATCTACACCCTTTACTTACTGCTATAGAAAATGTTGAGTTGCCTTTAACAATAGCTAATGTATCAGGAATACAAAGAAGAAAAAAAGCTATGGAACTTCTTAGAATGGTTGATTTAGAGAATAGGGCAGATCATCTACCAAATCAATTATCTGGTGGAGAACGGCAAAGAGTGGCTATAGCAAGATCTATGATTAATGAACCTTCGATTATTATGGCTGATGAACCAACTGGAAATTTAGATACAAAATCAAGTAGCGAAATAATGAATACCCTAACAAAATTAAAAAAGAAAACCACAATTATCGTAGTGACTCATGATCTGGAAATTACAGAAGATGCAGATAAA
>Ga0315551_10000734_pt1 | contig 26019 bp, 24 predicted proteins | sample SalMarSW160290MG_FD_203678 | JGI IMG/M metagenome (GOLD analysis project Ga0315551, IMG submission 203678) | Salt marsh sediment microbial communities from the Plum Island Ecosystem LTER, Massachusetts, United States - Salt Marsh Sediment SW1602-90 ...
GGGCCAAAGTACAACGCACTCTAAAAATCAGGCCAGACCCCATCCTTTTCCCCCCACCCCCTTTCGTGGGGGAAAACTACCTCTTCTTCTATCCCCCCCCCTAAAAATCGGCAGGTATTATAACAAATTACCCCCTACTTTAGTAATGGTTATAAAGAGCCAAAGGGTTTGACACTGGCAAAGCGCAGTTGTAGACTTTAAGCCAGGAGGAAAAATGGATTCTTTGAGCCAAACCGACCCGGAAATCAGCCATGCCCTGGAACTGGAGGCAAAACGCCAGCGGGAGACAATAAATCTCATCGCCTCGGAAAACTACGCCAGCCGGGCGGTGCTCCAGGCCGAAGGCTCGTTTCTAACCAACAAATACGCCGAAGGCTACCCCGGCAAACGCTACTACGGCGGCTGTGAGAACGTGGATATAGTTGAAGATTTAGCCATCCAGCGGGCCAAGGAGCTTTTTCATGCCCAGCACGCCAATGTCCAGCCCCACAGCGGAGCCCAGGCCAACATGGCGTCATACTATGCCCTGCTGGAATACGGGGACACGGTAATGGGCATGAGCCTGGCTCACGGCGGCCACCTTACCCACGGGGCCAAGGTAAGCTTCTCCGGCAAGTCCTACAATTTCATACACTACGGGGTTAACCGGGAGACGGAAAGGATGGACTACCCGGAGATAGAAAAGCTGGCCAAAAAGCACAAGCCCAAGCTGATTGTGGCCGGCGCCAGCGCCTACCCCAGGATTATCGATTTTGAGCGCTTCCGGCAAATCGCCGACCTGGTGGGAGCCAAGCTACTGGTTGATATGGCCCACATCGCCGGCATGGTAGCGGTGGGCCTACACCCCACCCCCATCCCCTACGCCGAGGTAGTCACCTCAACCACCCACAAGACGCTGCGCGGCCCCCGGAGCGGTTTTATTCTCTCCCGAAAAGAGCTGGCCCCGGCCATAGATGACGGCGTCTTCCCCAGGATGCAGGGAGGGCCGCTGATGCACGCCGTTGCCGGAAAAGCGGTCTGCTTCCGGGAGGCGATGCAGCCCGCCTTCACCGACTACCAGCGGGCGGTGCTGGAGAACGCCCGGGTTTTAGCCAGCGGACTACAGCAAAATGGCCTGCGCCTAATTTCAGGCGGCACCGATAACCACCTCGTCCTGGTCGACCTCACCTCAACCGGCATCACCGGCCGGCAGGCCGAAGAATCTCTAGGGACTGCTGGCATTGTGGTCAACCGCAATTCTATTCCCTTTGACCAGCAGCCGCCCAGAACCACCGGCGGCATCAGGCTGGGCACCCCGGCGGTAACCACACGGGGCTTCGGCAAAGAAGAAATAAAGCAAATCGCCGCCATGATTATAAAAATTCTGGCCAATATTGATAATTCTAAAATTCAAAAGGAGGTGAGAGAGGAGGTCAGTCAGATGTGCTCTCGCTTCCCGGTACCCGGCATTGATGACTGATATCAGGCGCTATTAATGCTATAATAAAGGAGGTGATTAACATGGCAAACAAGCTAGCTATAGGAATAGGAGCAGCCGTACTGGTGCTGGTCATAGTTTTCTGTGTCTTGCCCCTCAAGCAGGTAGCCTACGGAGCTACAGAGGACTATCAAGTCTCCGAGACCTACTATGCCTCTGAGCCATACACCGAACTGATACCGTATACCGTCAATGAGCCGCATTCCGTCCAGGTACGGTATACCGAAGAGGAGCCCTACACGGTCTGGCAAAACATTATTGAAGAAGGCACTGGTAAAATAATTGGTCGTGAGGCAATTACCAAATACCGAACAGTAGTCAAGTACAGAAGTGAGATAGTATACGGGCCGGTCACCAAATACCGGGAGGTGACCCTGTATAGAGACGCTACTGGACAGACACAGGTATGGCAGGAAAGACCGGCAACACAGTACAAGAAGGTCTCCTTCCTGGAAGCCCTTATCGGTTATTGATATTACGCAAAGAGAGGTAAGAGCCTATGGACGAGCTTAAGGTATTCACCGGTAATGCCCACCCCACCCTGGCCCAGCAGGTAGCCGACTATCTGAGCATACCACTGGGTAAGTGTGAGGTCTTTGAGTTCAGCAACGAGAATACCTTTGTTCGCATACTGGAGAACGTGCGCCAGAGGGACACCTTCGTCATCCAGCCTATATGCTCGCCGGTGAATAGAAGCCTGGTCGAGTTACTTATTATGCTCGATGCCCTTAAAAGGGCCTCGGCAGGACGTATCACCGCCGTCGTCCCCTACTTCGGTTACAGCCGCACCGATAAGAAAGACCAGCCCCGGGTACCGATAACCGCCCGCCTGGTGGCCGACCTGCTCACCGTGGCCGGCGCTGGCCGGTTACTGACGGTGGACCTGCACGCCGCCCAGATTCAGGGCTTCTTTAACATACCGGTGGATGAACTGACAGCTGAGTTCCTGCTCGGCGACTATTTCAAAGAAAAAAAATTAAAAGACCTGGTGGTAGTTGCCACCGATATCGGTATTACCAAGCGGGCACGCGATGTGGCCGCCAGGCTTAATGCCCCCCTGGCTATCATGGAAAAGAGACGGTTGGGCAACGATGACAAGACAGAAACGATCAATGTCATCGGCGACGTGAAAGGCAAGGTGGCGCTTACCGTAGACGACGAGATAGACACCGCCGGCTCCCTGGTAGGCGTTATCGAAGCCCTGGAGAAGCAGGGGGTCAAGGAGGTCTATGCCTGCTGCACCCACCCCATATTCTCCGGTAAGGCTATCCAGAGGATAGCCTCCTGCCCGGCCAAGGAGGTAGTGGTTACTGACACCGTTCCCGTTTCCGGCGACAAGAAACTGGACAAGATTACCGTTTTGCCCATAGCCCCCCTGCTGGGCGAAGCCATCAACCGCATCCACACCGGACTATCCATAGGGGCTATGTTCGAACAGGGATGAGCGATGTTTAAGTGGTTGGGCGGACTGGTTGACTCCAACGAAAAGGAGCTCAAGCGGCTACAGCCTCTGGTAGATACCATAAATCAGCTTGAGCCTGAATTTAAAAAGCTCAGCGACAGCGAGCTCGGTGCCAAGACCGACGAGTTTAAGACGCGATTGAGCCAGGGCAGTTCCCTGGACGAGCTCCTGCCCGAAGCTTTTGCCGCCGTTCGCGAGGCGGCTCAGCGCACCATAGGCCTGCGCCACTTCGATGCCCAGCTCATCGGGGGTATTGTTCTTCATCAGGGCAAAATCGCCGAGATGAAAACCGGCGAGGGCAAAACCCTGGTGGCCACCCTTCCCCTTTATCTAAACGCTCTTACCGGCCAGGGGGTTCACCTGGTCACCGTCAACGACTATCTGGCCCGGCGGGACCCCTACTGGATGGGGCCGGTTTATCACGCCCTGAATTTGAGCGTGGCCAGCATCTACCCCATGCAGTCTCCCGATGAACACACCCCTGCCCTCATTTACGACCCCGAATTTGACTCCGGTGACAGCCACTGGCCCCACTTCCGCCCCGTCCCCCGTAAAGAGGCCTACCAGGCCGATATCACCTACGGCACCAGCGCCGAGTTCGGCTTTGACTACCTGCGGGATAACATGGTCGCCGACCTCTCCCAGTGCGTCCAGCGCCCCGTAAACTACGCCATCGCCGACGAGGTGGACTACCTCCTTATTGATGAAGCCCGCACCCCGCTTATTATCAGCGCCCCCGACGTGGAGGCGGGGGAGAGGTACCAGCTGTTCGCCCGCCTTATCCCCAGCCTCAAGAAAGAAATAGACTACACCGTTGATGAAAAGACACGCACCGTCAGCCTGACCGATAACGGCATGACCAACATGGAACGGATGCTAAAGCGGGAAGGCCAGCTAAAAGCGGACAATCTCTATGACCCGGCCAACGCCGACCTGCACCGCTACCTGCAAAACGCCCTCAGCGCCAGGGAGACATACCACCGGGACCGGGAATATGTGGTCAAGGACGGGCAGGTCATCATCGTTGACGAGTTTACCGGACGGCTGATGCACGGGCGGCGCTACTCCGAAGGCCTGCACCAGGCAATAGAGGCCAAGGAGCGGGTCAAGGTTCAGCAGGAAAGCCGCACCTACGCCACCATTACCATCCAGAACTACTTCCGCATGTACGGCAAACTGGCGGGCATGACCGGCACCGCCCTCACCGAGGCCGAGGAATTTCATAAGATATATAAACTGGAGGTGGTGGTTATCCCCACCAACAAGCCGATGATACGCCAGGACTTCCCCGACCAGATTTACAAGGACGTAAAGTCCAAATTCAAGGCGGTGGTACGCGAGATTGAGCAGATGTACAAAGAGAAGCGGCCGGTGCTGGTGGGCACGATATCTATCGAGAACTCGGAATATTTAAGCGACCTGCTCAAGAAGAAGGGCATACCCCACCATATACTCAACGCCAAGCAGCACGAAAAAGAAGCCTATATCGTCACCCAGGCCGGCAGGCCGGGAGCGATAACCGTAGCCACCAACATGGCCGGCCGCGGCGTTGACATCATACTGGGGGGAAATCCTCAGGACGGAGAGCAAAAGGACTGGCAGAAGGAGCACCAAAAGGTGGTTGGGCTGGGCGGGCTCCACATTGTCGGCACCGACCGCCACGAAGCCAGGCGGATTGATAACCAGCTCCGGGGCCGCTCCGGCCGGCAGGGTGACCCGGGCAGCTCCCGCTTCTACGTCTCCCTGGAAGATGACGTCGTCCGCCGCTTCGGCGGCGACCGGATTAAAGGCCTCATGGAGTGGGCGGGCATGGATGAAGACACCCCCATCGAGAATGCGCTGGTGAATAAGTCCATAGAAGGCGCCCAGGTCAGGGTAGAAGGCTACAACTTTGATATCCGCAAGCACCTGGTAGAGTACGACGATGTGGTCAACCACCACCGGGAGCTCATCTACGGCGAGCGTAAAAAGATATTAGGCGATACCGACCTTAAATTAAATATCCTGTCCATGGTAGAAGACGAAATTAAGAATATAGTGGCTGCTAACACCGCCAATGAGCACGGCGAGGGCTGGGATACAGACGGCCTGCTCGGCGCCGTTTCCAAAATCCTCCCCATCCCCCCAACATTTAACGCCCAGGCCATCTCCCAGATGAAGCCCCGGCAGATTGAAGAAAAGCTAATCGAGCTGGCGCACCTGCTCTACGAGGATAAAGAGAAGGAGATTGGCCCCCCAAACATGAGGGCGGTGGAGAGGCTGTTGATGCTGCGCATCATGGACACGCTCTGGGTAGAGCACCTGACGGTGATGGAGAATGAACGTCTCCAGGCAGGCTGGGCTGGCTTGCGTCAGGAGCGTTCCGTGGATGCCTACAAGAGGGAGGGACACAACCTGTTCCAGAACCTGCTTTCGACCATTCAGCATGATGTGGTTCACAGCATATACCGCGTCAGCCTTGCCCGGCGGGAAGCTCCCCCCAAACCCCCCACCCCTGCTCAGGCCGGGGGCGACGGCCAGAAGCAAAAGCTTAAGGTCGGCGGCAAAAAGATAGGCCGGAATGACCCCTGCCCCTGCGGCTCAGGTAAGAAATACAAACACTGTTGTGGAAGGTGAGCAATGTGGAAGCGAAGGCTTGTTGAAGACGTAACTTTTGGCCTTGCCCAGGAGGTTGCCCTCCGGCAGCGCTACCAGAAAGACGGTTTCGGGCTGGAAAGCGCCTTTGGCAACGAACGGCAGGCCAGAGGGCGAATAGAAGAGCTCAAGCGTAAATTCGGCCTTACTGAGGCTGATATCCGCCTGGTACAGAACATCGCCAAGATAGGCGCCCAGGAGAGGATAACCTGGCAGGTCTACGCCAAAGGCGGAAAAGGGGTAAATGTCTTTTTACCAGACAGCTAAAGGCAAAAATAAACCCCCATGAACAACAAAGAGGTGGCCAGCGTATTTACCGACATCGCCGACCGGCTGGAGCTCAAAAAGGACAACATCTTCAAAGTCAGGGCCTACCGCAAGGTCGCCCGCTCCATAGAGCAGCTGCCGGTAGAAATAGGGCAACTGGCTAAAGAGGATAGACTCAAAGAAGTCCCCGGGGTGGGAGAGGCAATCGCCAAGAAAATTACCGAACTTATAACCACCGGCAGGCTGGAATACTACGAAAAGCTCAAAGCCGAATCCCCCCACTCCACCCAAGAGTAATAAAACATGACCAAAGCACCTAATCAATCAGCACCGGATGAAGCAACCTCAAGCGATAGTGCCCTGGCCATAAAACACCTGGAGCAGGCTATCTCAAGCGGCCAGCACTGGTATATCGCCCTGCTGGAAGCCATCGGGCTCTGGACTGACGGCGATGAAACCTATAACGGCCGCCACTATCAATACCTCATAGACGGCCAAGCCTTCGACTGGCTGCTGCTGGCGGAGCGGCTCTGTGAAGCGGTAGATGAACTCCTGCCAGAAGAGGAGAAAATGGCTCTCCTCTTCCACGGCCAGCCGCCGGTTAGCTTAAGCCAGGACAAATTCAAGGCGCTCATCGGCAGTGTTAAATACCGCCAGTACCTCAACTATTTTTACGGCATCACCGTGGAGGAAGCCCTGGTTCTGGCGGTGCAGGAAGATATACGCAAGGAAAAGCGTATATTAGGCTATAATAAAGAGCATAATCTCACCGACGAGGTCTACCAGCGGATATACGGGGCTACCAGGCCGGTATTGCTCAAGAGATTCCGGCGGGAGAAGGGTTATCCCCACCTCAGGTCTACCAGCCTGACCGAACTCAAGGAGTTCAGCTACTGGCTATTCAACTACCGGCTCAAAAACTGTGATAAAGCCAGGATTGCCAGCGATACCAAAAAAGCGCTGGAGCGGTTACCCGATAGTAGTTTGGCCCGGCTGACAAAGCCTATTGACATACCGGCTTAAGCTACTTACAATTCAACTTGAAAGCGCTGGAATACGGGGGCAAAGCTCCCTTTAGCAACTTAGATAGAAAGGAGGGATTTTTATAGAAATAAAAGATTGTCCTCTGCATCGCTAAATCTTGACGAAAGGAGGATGAGGAATTGGCGGAAGTAACAAGAGAAAGATGGGGCAGCAGGTATTTTTTCCTGTTTGCCGCGATAGGCTCCGCAGTAGGTCTGGGCAATGTCTGGAGATTTCCTTACCTGACCTACGAATATGGTGGCGGGGCTTTTTTAATTCCCTGGATTATCGGGCTTATCATCATGGGCATTCCCTGGATGATGATGGAGTTCGGCATGGGGCGCTACTTCCAGAGGGGTGCTCCTGGCGTCTTTGAAGGTATCGGCAAAAAGTGGGAGTGGCTGGGCTGGTGGCCGGTCTTTGTCGCCTTCCTCATAGTCACCTATTATTCCGTGGTCATAGCCTGGTCTCTGCGCTATGCGGTCAGTGCCGCCAGCATGGCCTGGGGCGTAGGCGAGGCTGGCGCCGCCGGAGCCGGCTCGTACTTCTTTGAGACAGTCCTCAACCTCTCCTCGGGACCAGGCGCACTCGGCGCCCCGGTGCTGCCGATACTAATCTTCCTGGCATTTGTCTGGGTAATTCTATTCTTCATCATGTACAAAGGAGCCGGAGTAATCGGCAGGGTGGCGGTATGGACGGTAACCATACCCTGGGCTCTGCTGGTCGTCCTGCTGATAAGGGGGCTGACTTTACCCGGGGCTATTGACGGCCTCAACTACTACCTCACGCCGGACTTTGGTGCCCTGACCAACCCTGATTTATGGTTCGGCGCCTTCAGCCAGATTGCCTTCACCCTCTCCCTGGGCATGGCCGGAATGTTCGCCTACGGCAGCTTTATCGCCAAGAGAGCCGATGTGACCAATAATGCCTTCATCACATCGTTCTCCAACTGTGCCACCAGCTTCTTCGCCGGCTTTGCCGTATTCAGCACCGTCGGCTTTATCATGCAGGCGCTATCGGTTCCGGTGGAGGGTGTCAGCGCCTCCGGTCTGGGGCTGGCTTTTGTGACCTACCCGGTGGCCATCTCCATGATGCCGGCGGCCAATGCCGTGGTCGGCGTGCTCTTTTTCCTGTGCCTGTTCTTCCTGGGCATAGACTCGGCTTTCTTCCTGGCCTACGGCGGCGTAATCTCACCGGTCATGGATAAATTCGGTTTAAGCCGGATAAAGGCCACCCTGCTTGTCTGCATCATCGCCTTCGTAGTCGGAATCTTATTCACCACCGGTGGCGGTCTTTACTGGCTGGACATCGTGGACAGGACAGTCTCCTTCTACGGCCTGCTGATAACCGGTGCCCTGGCCTCTATCGTGGTGGGCTGGGTATTCGGCGCCAAAAAGCTCAGAGAGCATATAAATGAGACCTCCGATATCAAGGTCGGCGCCTGGTTCGACTGGATGCTGAAAGTGGTCGTGCCGGCCGGTCTGCTCTTTGTCGTCATCTACGGCGGCTTTATGAACGATATACCCAATGCCTACGGAGGCTATCCGCTCTGGGCGGCTTCCATGATATGGGTGATACTGATAGTGACCCTGGGTCTTAGCTTCTGGCTGCAGGCGGTCAAGACCAGAGGGCCCAAGGAGGTGAGCGAATAATGACAACCGGAGCGATAGTAACCACCGTTATCATGTCGCTGATATTCATCGGCGTACTATGGTTTTGCTTCTCCCGGATGGGCAAAGGCGGCAAGTGGGAAGACTAACCGGGTAACCCTTAACCAAGACTAGCGCCTCAGAACCGCTCCTCTTGAATCAAGGGGAGCGGTTTCGCTTTGGCTTTAAGCCTTAAAACGGGCAAGCTGTGTTTTTAGCCTCTCCAGCCTGTCTTTTCTCCCACTTAGGTTATCCCGCTCTTTAGCCACCACCGCCGGCGGTGCCTTGGTCAAAAAAGCTTTATCCTTAAGCCTGGCTTCAAGCCGGGCCACCTCGGCCCCGGTCCGGGCTATCTCCTGCTCCAGCCGCTGCCTTTCCGCCTCAAGGTCAACCATGCTCTCCATTGGTATGATGACCTCTGAACTTTTAAGCACCAGAGCCAGGACATTCTCACCCGGCGCCTCTCCTCGGCTCTCCAGGAAGCTAACCGGCCTGGCCTTGGCCAGCGTCTCAATGGCCGGGGAATAAGCCTTGATGGCCGGGGTAAGCTCACCGGCATAGACCCGCGCCTCAATCCACCGCCCGCTCTCCACCTTATGCTCGGCACGGGCGTTGCGGATGGCGTGTATTATCTCGACTATGGACTCCATCACCCGCTCCGCCTCCGGGTCAATCGCCCTGTCATCGGCGGCAGGGTAGGCGGCAACCATTATGGACTCGGTTTTGGCCCAGCCGGCGGGCAAACGCTTTTTCAGGTTCTGCCACAGCTCCTCGGTGACGAAGGGCATGAAGGGGTGCAGCAGCCGCAGCGAGGTCTCCAGCGCATAAACCAGCACCGGCAGCGGAGACGGCTCTTCTTTGGAGCTCAAGCGAATCTTGGCAAACTCAATATACCAGTCGCAGAACTCGCCCCAGAGGAAATCGTGGAGCTGCCTCTGGGCTTCGCCGAACTGGAAGTTATCCATCAATCTGGTTACGTTGGCGATAGTGCCGCTCAGGCGGCTCAGAATCCAGCGGTCTTCCACGGCAAGCCCGTCCCGCTTGATATTCAGGGCTACATCTTCCGCCTCGATGCTTCTCACCACGAAGCGGGTGGCGTTCCACAGCTTGTTGGCGAAGTTACGCCCCGCTTCCAGCCGGGAGGGGGTCAGCTTGATATCGTTGCCCGGCGATATATCATTGGTCAAGGCAAAGCGCAGGGCATCGGTGCCGTATTTAGCGATGGTATCCAGGGGGTCAACCACGTTGCCCTTTACCTTGCTCATCTTCTCCCCCTTCTCGTCCCGCAGCAGCCCGTGGAGATAGACGGTGCTAAAAGGTATATCGCCGGTATCGGCCAGCCCCATCATAATCATCCGGGCCACCCAGAAGAAGAGGATATCGTAGCCGGTCTCCATCACGGTGGTGGGGTAGAAATAGCCGAGGTCGCCGGTGTCATCGGGCCAGCCCATAGTGGAGTGGGGCCACAGCGCCGACGAGAACCAGGTATCCAGGACATCGGGGTCCTGCTCTATTTTAGATGAGCCGCATTTACCGCAGGCTTTGGGCTCATCAACGCTCACGGTGACTTCTCCGCAGTCACGGCAGTACCATACCGGAATTCTATGCCCCCACCAGAGCTGGCGGCTGATGCACCAGTCGCGGATGTTCTCCATCCAGTTAAGATAGACCTTGGTAAACCGTTCCGGAATAATGCTGATGCTCTCAGCCTGCACCGCCTTGATGGCCGGCCCAGCCAGAGGCTTGGTACTGATAAACCACTGCTGGCTGGCTATCGGCTCGATAATCGTCTGGCAACGCATGCAGTGCCCCACCGAGTGCCCGTAGGGCTCAATCTTGACCAGCAGCCCCTCCTTTTCCAGGTCATCCAGTATCGCCTGGCGGCACTCAAAGCGGTCGAGCCCAGCATAGGGCCCGGCGTTTTCATTCATGGTCACATCCGGGTTCAGTATACTGACCAGGGGCAGGTCGTTACGCTGGGCCACCTCAAAGTCCACCGGGTCGTGGGCGGGGGTAATCTTTACCGCCCCGGTGCCGAACTCAGGGTCAACAGCCTCATCGGCGATAATGGGTATCACCCGCTTCACCGCGGGCAGGATGACCTTTTTGCCCACCATCCCCTTGTACCGCTTGTCCTTAGGGTTAACGGCGACGGCGGTATCCCCCAGGATGGTCTCAGGGCGGGTGGTGGCCACGGTGATGAACTCCTTGCTCCCCTCTAGGGGGTAACGGACATAATACAGGTTGCCCTGTATATCCTGGTGGTCGGTCTCCAGGTCGGAGAGGGCGGTGGCGCAGCGGGGGCACCAGTTGATAATCCGCTCCCCCCTGTAAATTAGACCCTTTTCATAGAGCCGCACGAAGGCGGTGCGCACCGCCCGGCTCGGCCCCTCATCCAGGGTGTAGCGCTCCCGGCCCCAGTCGCAGGAAGCCCCCAGCCGCTGGTGCTGCCGGGCAATCATCTGGCGGCGGCTCTCCGCCCACTGCCTGATTCTCGCCTGCGTCTTCTCCCGCCCCAGTTTATGCCGGTCGACCCCTTCCCCGGCCAGCATCTTCTCCACCACTACCTGGGTGGCGATACCGGCATGGTCAACACCGGGCAGCCACAGCGTGGGCTCGCCCATCATACGGTGCCAGCGAACCATGATATCCTCTAAAGTCGCCGTCAGGGCGTGGCCGATGTGAAGCTCGCCGGTAACATTGGGCGGCGGCATGATGATAACAAAGGGCTTTTTCTTGGGGTCTATCTTGGGGGTAAAATAACCTTTGTCCAGCCAGAACTTATACCACTTCTGCTCAACCTTGCCCGCCTCGTAGGCTTTGGGCATTTCATCTTTTGGTGTTTCGGCCATGATTACCTTTCTAGAAACTTCCCAGCAACCCCACCCCCCACAAGGTTTTAAGAGAGGGGGCTTCGCCCCCTCAAACTTCCCCTCCTCGTGGGGTAAGGATAGATTGCCCTATAACCCTTTTACTTCTTCTTCCCCAGCATCCCCACCACCCGGTCCAGTATATTATCGGCCACCTCCCGCTTGCTCATCAGGGGCAGGCTCTCGGCTTTGCCCTTTTTAGCTATCAGGATAACTTTATTGGTATCGACGCCAAAACCGCTGTCCTTGGCGGTAATATCGTTGGCCACGATGAGGTCAAGCTTTTTCTTGGCCAGCTTCTTTTTGGCGTTAGCGATTATATTATCACTCTCGGCGGCAAAACCCACTTTAATAAAATTACCCTTGACCTCGCCCAGGATGTCCGGCGTCCTCACCAGCTCCAGGGTTAAATTCGGGCTGGCTTTCTTAATCTTTGATTTGGCCGCGGCTTTAGGCTGGTAGTCGGCCACCGCCGCCGCCATGAGCAGGGCGTCAGCCTTGGCCACCGCCTTGGTCACCGCCCGCTTCATCTGGGCGGCGGTATCAACCGGGACAATTGTTATACCCTCAGGCTGGGGCAGTGAGGAGGCGCTAATCAGGGTAACTTTAGCCCCCCGGTCGCGGGCGGCCTCGGCCAGGGCGTAGCCCATCTTGCCCGAAGAGGGGTTGCCGATATAGCGCACCGGGTCGATGGGCTCACGGGTACCGCCGGCGGTAACCACCAGGCGTTTACCGGCCAGGTCGGCGCTGCCGCCCAGCGCCCCCTCGATGGCGGCCATTATTTTATCCAGCTCGGCCAGGCGTCCCTTACCCTTCGCCCCCGAAGCCAGACGGCCGTAACCGGGGTCAACGATAATAAAACCCCTGGCTTTAAGCTTGGCCAGGTTCCCCTGAGTTACAGGGTTGGCAAACATATTAACGTTCATGGCCGGGGCGATGATAACCGGTGCCTTGGTTGCCAGCACGGTTAGACTGACCATATCGTCAGCGAGGCCAAAAGCCAGTTTGGCAATAATATTCGCCGTAGCCGGGGCAATAGCCACCACATCGGCGGCTTCGGCCAGAGCCACATGCTCAATGCTCCATTCCAGGGCTGGCTCAAACATATCAGCTACCACTGGCCGGCCGGTAACGCTGCGCAGGGTGAGCGGCGTGATAAATTCGGTCGCCGCCCCGGTCATAACCACCTCGACCTTGGCCCCGGCCTGGGTCAGCTTGCTGGCGAGCTCAGCCGCTTTATAGGCGGCTATGCTTCCGGTTATACCCAATACGACAGTTTTGTTGGCTAACATTTCTTTTTCTTGTCCTTTCCCCACCCCATTTTATATCTTTTCCCGCCCGCCACCCTTATGGTAAGGCTAAAACCCTTTTTACCCCACCCCCATAAAGGAATTGATAGAGGTCTAACCTCTATAGGGCGGGTCAGGGTGGGTAGATAAACACCCTCTACCCCTTATTCAACTCGTAGATAAGCCTGAGCCCGATGAGGGTCAGGTCGGGATTTACCACATCAATTACCTTGGTTTCCTTAGCGATGAGCCCGGCGTAGCCGCCGGTAGCCACCACTTTAGCCTTTACCCCCAGCTCCTTCTGTATGCGGGTCAGCATCCCCTCAACCAGGGAGGCGTAGCCGTAGATAATCCCCGACTGTATGGCCGTCACCGTGTTGCTGCCGATGACATGCTTGGGGTGAGCCAGCTCCACGCGGGGCAGCTGCGCCGTCCGGGTGAACAGCGCCTCAGCCGCGGTGGCGATGCCGGTGGCGATAATACCGCCGATGTAATCCCCCTCTTTGGAGATAATGCCAAAGGTGGTGGCGGTGCCCAGGTCAATGAGGATTACCGGCCCGCCGTAGAGATGATGAGCGGCGGCGGCATCGGCGATGCGGTCGGCGCCCACCTCCCTGGGGTTATCCATCCGGATGCTCACGCCGGTCTTAACCCCCGTCCCCACCACCAGCGGCTCGATATTGAAATAGCGCTTAAAAAGCTCCTCAAAGGTAGATATCAACGGCGGGACCACACTGCACAGGGCTACCGCCTTAATATCGGTGGTATCCAGGCCCTGCTGGCGCAGCAGGTTAAGCAGCAGGGCAGCGTATTCATCGGACATACGGTGGACGCCAGTGGCCATATGCCAGGTGGCGCGGAGCTTCTCGCCGTCAAAGACGCCCAGGGTAGTGCTGGTATTACCGATATCAACCGCTAATAACATTTCGTTTTAAGCTTCCTTTAAATTTTTAATAACCACCGGCAACTCCGGCAAAAGGTCGCTGGCAATCATACCGGCATCGCCCAGCCTGTCCCTTACCCTCTCACCGGCCTCCCCGTGGAGGTACACCCCGCCGGCGGCCGCCTCAAATAACGGCAGCCCCTGCGCCGCCAGCCCGGCGATAGCCCCGGTCAAGACATCCCCACTCCCCGCCGAAGCCAGCCCGGGATTGGCCACCGGGCTGATTACAGACCTGCCCTCCGGAGAGGCGATAACGGTGTAGGCCCCTTTCAGGACGACGGTCTTGTTCCATTCCGCCGCCCACTTTTTGGCCGTCCCCAGACGGTCGGCCTGTATTTCGGCTACCGCCATTCCGGTCAGCCGGGCCATCTCTCCGGGGTGGGGGGTGAGTATAGCGTCGGCGGCGAGCTGCTGCCACCACTTAGGAGTACCGGCCAGGGTGTTGAGGGCATCGGCATCCAGTACCAAATTCGGTAACTCCACTCGTTGTTTGGCCAGCAGGATAGACCTGACCAGTTTTACCGCCGCCTGGCTCTGCCCCAGCCCGCAGCCCAGGAGCAGGACATTATAACTCTCCAGCTGCTGGGTTATCAACCGGGTCGCCTCCGGGGCAAAGACGCCGGGACGGGATTCGGGCAAAGGAAGATAGGTCACCTCGGTAAGCTTGGCCGCCAGGATAGACTGCAGAGCAGGCGTTGCCGCCAGCGTTACCAGCCCCGCCCCCACCCGCATGGCGCCGCTGCAGGCAAGGTAGGCGGCGCCGATATAGTTCATCGAGCCGGCCACCGCCAGCACCCGGCCAAAGCTGCCTTTGTTAGCCTGCAGGGGACGCTCGGGCAGAATCGAGCGGACTAATTCGCCGGTGAGATACTCCGAGGTGGCTTCTTCAGCCATACTTTCGGGCATACCAATATCAGCCACGGTCAGTTTACCTACCCTTTCCGCCCCGGGGAAATTGAACAGGCCCGGCTTGGGAGTGCCTAGGGTTACGGTGTAATCGGCATAGAGTGTCGCCGGGTCAACCGCCCCGCTGTCAGCGTTAAGCCCCGAGGGCAAATCCAGCGCGATAACACGCCAGTGCGGTCTTTTCTTTTTAGCTTTATTCACCCTGTCCAGTACCGAAAGAATATTACCACTAAAAGGTCGGGCGGTGCCGGTGCCGAACAGGGCGTCGATAACGGCGTCGGCCGAGGCCAGAGAATCATTAAACTGGCTAAAGCCTTCGTCTTTGGCCGCCTCCACACAGCTGATGTCCCGCTCCCTGACCAGCTTCAGGTTGGGGTCATCATCCCCTCTACGCCCCAGCAGATAGGCGGTAACCTTAGCCCCCCAGTCGTGAAGATGGCGGGCGGCCACCAGCCCGTCGCCGCCGTTATTACCCGGCCCCACCAGAAACAGAATGTGCCGCCCATCGGCGCCACCCAGGACACGCTTTACCTCCTCAGCCACCGCCCTGCCCGCATTCTCCATCAGCTTCTCGCCGGGCAGGCCAATCTTGGCGCAGCTTTCCTCCAGCTGGCGTGTCTGGCTCGCCGTCAGAATCTTCAAATCCTAAAAACCCCCGCTTATCTTATCCAGACCGGCTTTCTCTTCTCCAGGAAAGCGGTCAGCCCCTCCACGCTGTTCTCCCCGGCCATCACCAGAGTAGCATCGACGCCGGTTACCTCCAGCGCCTGCCTGAACTCAAGGTCAAAGTTACGGTAAAGCGCCTGCCGCGCCTGGGTCAGGGCCAGGCCGCTGTTAGCCGTGAACTTCTTGATAAACTCATCAGCCGCTTGTTCCAGCTCTCCGGCGGGAACGGCTTTATTTATCAGGCCAATCCTCTCCGCCTCTTTAGCATCGATGCTATGGCCGGAGAGGATAAGCTCAAAGGCCTTGCGCCGGCCCAGGATTCGGGGGAAGAGCACCGAAGCCGGCGGCGGATATACCCCCAGCTTAATCTCCGGCTGCCCTAGCTGCGTCTTCTCCGAGGCAACCGCCATGTCACAGCCGGCCACTATCTCGCAGCCGCCACCCAGGGCCACCCCGTTGACGATGGCTATAGTAGGCTTATCAACATCGATTAACGAGATAAACACCCGGTGGAACACCTCAACCATCTTGGGCAGTTTACCGCCCAGGTGGTCGCCGACGGCCACACCGGCGGAAAAGGCTTTATCACCGGCGCCGGTAACGGCCACCACTTTAACCTCGTCATCCGTCTTCAGCTCGGCCAGCGCCTGGCTCATCTCCTCCAGGGTGTCAATATCCAGGATATTCAGCGGCGGCCGGTTGATGATAATCTTGGCAACTCCGTCCTTCTTCTCTACCAGTATATTCTTATAAGCCATGACTCTCCCCCTCTAATAGTTTCAATTTGAAGTGTAGCAATATAGTTTAATATGGTCAAGGAGTTTATCAACCCCACCCCGCTTTACATCTTTTCCCGCCCCCACTTTTAACCGGCATTTTTCTTTCCCATACCCACCCGCCCAAAAGGCTTTGCCTCTTAAGACTCTATATCCCCACCCCCCTTAAGAAGAAATTGATAGAAGTATCACTTCTATAGGGTGGGAGGGTGGGAAGTAAAACGCACTCTAAAAATCGGGCTAATCCCCCTATTCGCCCTTAAACTCCTCCAGCTTCTTAATCATCGCCTGCCAGTGTGTCCCCCGCCAGTAGATGCGCTGGCAATTCGGGCACTGCATAAAGTAATTCTGGGTCTTAAACACATAGGGCGGCACCAGCTCGGCCACCTCGTCTTTACCCCTCTCCACCAGGGGCTGGTTGCACTCCAGGCAGATGGTAAACGGCTTAAATTGGCTGTCCAGCCTCAGGGTATCTATCACCTGGTGAATCTGCCGCTCCGGCTGGTCGCTGTCGATAAGCACCGCTTTAATCTGGCCGCTGGTTATCAGCCGCCGCTCCATAATGCGGGTATCCCGGCTCAAGATAACCCGCTCCTCGGCTTTAGCCATAGCCACCAGCTCGGAATCGTCGTCGCCATCGAAGAAGCGGGCATCGTAACCCATCAGCCGCAGCCACCGGGCCAGCTTGCCCACATTACGGTCAACAATAAATTTCGGGGTGTCTGCCATGCCCCACCCCCGTTTTTATCTTTTCCCCCACCCCTTTTAACAGTTCTTTTTCTTTCCCACCCAACCCACCCAAAAGGGTTGCACCCTCTTGGACTCTCCTTCCCCACCCCCTCAAGAAGAAATTGATAGAAGTACCACTTCTGTAGGGCGGGAGGGTGGGTAGATAAACACCCTCTAAAAGCGAGACGATGCCTCCCCTTTTCCCCCCACCCCACTATTTTTTTAAAATTCTCTCCCCCTTTCATAAAGGGAGAATAAGGGGGATTTTCCCCATTTTTAAATACTAATCTCCATCCCCTCTTTGGCAAGGGTGATGGAGCAGTCCAGCTCTTTAGCCACCGCCGCCAGCTCGGCGGCTATTTCCTCCTCCAGGTCCGGACTCATGTGAACCGCCACCACCGGCGGGAGATAGCCGTTTACCTTCTTAAAACTGGCCAGCTCCTGCTTCAACAAACTGGGAGCGAGGTGTCCCGAGCTGCCCGCCCACTCGGCATACCTGTCCGACGAGGTCACCTCGATGATAAGCAGCTGCGGCGAAACCTGCCGCCAGCAGTCGGCCAGTCCCGGGCCGGTATCCCCGGTATAAAACACAGACCTGCCGTCGGCAGAGGTCACCTGGTAGCCCACGGCAGGCACGCCGTGATGCACCGGCACCGGCAGGACGGTATAGCCTTCAATCGTCTCCGCCTTATTCGGCTCCAATACGGTAAAACTAAGGGTGGGATTTTGTTCCGGCTTCTGCCGGAAATCGGTGTAAATCTCGTCACTCAAAAAGTGTCTGGCCAGAGCATCAAGCGTCGGCGGGATGGAGTAAATCCTGATAGCGGCGCCGCCCATAAAAAGGCTCATGCCCAGGACCGGGATGTCCCTGACGTGGTCATAATGCTGGTGGGTAAGCAGCAGGGCTTTGATTTTCTTTTGCTCTTCCAATGACAGGCTGGGGGTGATGGAGCCGGCGTCTATGGCTAAAACATCGTCAATCAGCAGGCTGACCAGCTTCTGGTTCTGCCTTTCGCAGTTGTGAGCGCCCAAAAACCTGATGTTCATTTCCCCTTAGTAAATCCCTGGTTAATCAAAAGGCTAATCCCAGATCAGGAAGGGGTTAAACCTTGTCTCACGGTCATAGGTATCAATGGCTTCCTTCTTCTTCAGGTAGTTCACCACGGCGTAGGTGAAGGGGGTGGCCACGGCTTCATATACCGTCTTTATCAGCCAGTGATATAGAATCATTACTGGCATAAAGGAAGCCGTGCCGATATAGGCTAAGGTGATAAATACCGAAGTGTCCAGCCCCTCCCCCACTACCGTTGAGCCGATGGTTCGGCTCCACAGCCAGCGTCCCCGCGTCAGGATTTTCATTCTGGCCAGGACGAACGAATTGGCAAACTCGCCGACAAGGTAGCCGAAGAAAGAGGCTAAAAGCAGCCTCGGCGTGTAGCCTAAAATACTTTTATAGGCTTCCTGCCCTTCCCAGAAAGGGGCGGGGGGCAAAAGTTGCCCCAGCCAGGCAAAGAGGACGAAAATCAGGTTGCAGATGAAACCAAGCCAGATGACCCTTCTCGCCAGGCGGTAACCATAGACCTCGGTTAGAATATCGCCAAAGATATAGCTCAAGGGGAAAACGATTATGGCCGCCGGTATGATAACCGGGCCAAAGCTTATGACTTTTACCGCAATGATATTAGCGGTGATGAGGCAGGTGATAAAGATGACAACAATGACCACAAAGCGGTGTGAGACCTTCATCCTAGATCCAGCGCTTGCTACGGAAGAAATAGAGCATCCCGCAGGCAATAACTATCCAGACCACGAAGACCAGCGCAAAGGATAAGGGGGACTCCTGCAAGGGCAGCGGTATATTCATGCCGTAGAGCGAAGCGACCACGGTCAGGGGTAGCAGGATAGTGGCGATGGCGGTCAGCACCCGCACCACCTCGTTAGTGCGATTGGTCGCCAGGGAATCGTGGGTGTCGCTTAAGCCCTCGATTATCTCTTTATATTCATCCAGGGCGTCCCAGATTTTATCCACATGGTCGGTCATATCGCCAAAGTAAACCTCCATGTCCATCGGGGTAAAGCGGCGGATCTTGGGCTCCATACTGCCGATAACCGCCCTCAACGGCCAGATAATGCGGCGGAAGGAGATAACATCCCGCCGCAGGGTGGAGATTTCCCGCACCGTGCCCCGCATGCTCTCGGAAAAGATATTATCCTCCACCTCCTCGATATTACCGCCAATCTTATTAAGTATGGGGATGCAGTAGTCGACCAGCCGGTCGATTATGCGGTAGAGGAGGTAGCCGGAACCCTGGCCAAAGTGCTCCTGCTTTATCTCTTCATCGGTCTGGCACTGGTTGAACAGCTTTACCAGCGGTTTAAGGTCGCCCTTATGCAGGGTAATCAGGTAGCCCTGCCCGATAAACACCGATACCTGGCTGGCGGTAGTCACCCTCGCCTCGGGGTTGAATACGGGAAAGTGAAAGACCAGGAACAGATAGTCGTCATAGACATCTATCTTGGGCCGCTGGATACGGCTGAGGCAGTCGTCCAGGTCGAGGGGGTGGAAGGTGTAGTTCTGCGCCAGGTAGTCCGTCTCCAGCCGGGTCGGCGCCTCGATATTAACCCAGGTCAGCTCCCCAGCCGTGACTGACTCCACATGCAGCTTGGCCTCGGCGCTGATTTCAGCCTCGGCGCCGGCCTTCTTTTTCCGCATTCTGGGTACCGACATTTTTCTCATTCTCGGCATAGCCATAATAAATCAACCTTTGCCCAATCTCGCCCTATTTTAGCACAATTGCATTTATAGAGGAATACCTTGAACTCACGGGGACGCCGTTATTGCCTGATGGCAACTGGTCTGCTAAACTAAAAAAGGCTTTTTAAGGGAGAATAAAGATGCCGGGCAGGGCCAAACCCCCCTGGGGTCACAACTTTAAGATTAAGCTCAAGCAGATGCTGGGAATGAAAATCTTAATCTGCGACAACTGCAAGTGGAACTGGCGCAGCTCATGCCACCGCCCGGAACGCCCCAACGCCACCTGGTGCCCCGACTTTGAAAAGCGAGGGTAGCCCCCTACTTTCTCTCCAGGACCACCGCCATCCCCTGACCGCCGCCGATGCACAGCGTGGCCAGTCCCAGCTTATAATTTTTACGCATCATCTCATAAACCAGGGTAACCAGAATCCTGGCGCCGGTACAGCCGATAGGGTGCCCCAGCGAGATACCGCTGCCGTGGGCGTTGACCTTATCAACACCCAGCCCCAGCTCCCTCATCACCCCTATGGCCTGGGAGGCAAAGGCCTCATTTAGCTCAACATACTCTATATCACTCAGCTTAAGTCCAGCTAACTTCAGCACCTTCTTTGTGGCCGGAACCGCCCCCAGCCCCATGTAGGCCGGGTCAACGCCGCCGGAGGCGTAAGACTTAATCGTTGCCATCGGTTTTAACCCCAGAGCCTTGGCCTTCTCCGCCGACATCACCACCAGAGCGGCGGCGGCATCGGTTATCCCGGAGGCGTTACCGGCGGTTACCGCCCCGTCCTTTTTAAAGACGGCGGGCAGCTTGGCTAAAGCCTCCATAGAGGTCTCCCTGGGATGCTCATCGGTATCAAAGGGCCTGACCTCCTTCTTCACCCTGACCTCCACCGGGACTATCTCTTCTTTAAATATGCCATTCTTTATCGCCGCCAGCGCCCTCTCCTGGCTAAGCAGGGCAAGCTTATCCTGCTCCTCCCTGGTTATGCCATACTTCTCGGCGATGTTCTCCGAGGTTAAGCCCATGTGATAGTTATAGAATATCTCCCAGAGCCCGTCATAGACCATGCCGTCAACCATCTCGGCGTTGAACATCCGGGCTCCCCAGCGGGCGGAGGGCATATAGTAAGGGGCGGCGCTCATGTTCTCTTGTCCCCCGGCCACGATAACCTCGGCATCGCCGGCCTTGATTGCCTGGGCGGCCAGGGCCACCGACTTCATCCCGGAGGCGCAAATCTTGTTTACGGTGTAGGCGTTTACCTCCTTGGGTATGCCGGCGTAGATAGCCGCCTGGCGGGCGGTGTTCTGCCCCTGCCCCGCCTGGAGGACATTACCCATGATAACCTCGTCTATCACCACCTCTTTTAAGGACTTGTCCCAGTCGGCATATTTCTTCTCCAGCTCAATTAAATCGTCGCCCTTAAAAACCTCGGGGGCGTAGCCCAGCACCCCGGCATCCCGCTTCGGGCGCAGCCCGGCCCGCTTAAGTGCCTCCTTAATAACAATGCTTCCCAGCTTCACCACCGGGGTCCCTTTAAGCGCCCCGCCGTAGTTAGCTATAGCCGTTCTTACCCCGCTGACAATGACCACTTCAGACATAAAACAGCCTCCTTATCGTTATATCCACTTAATTCTCTATCCGGGGCTTAATTCAAATGGGATAGTTTACTTGTAGTCGTAGAAGCCCTTGCCCGTCTTGCGCCCCAGCCAGCCGGCGGCAACCATCTTGTCCACCAGCGTCGGCACGATATACCTCGGGTCCTTAAGCTGCTCGTAGAGCGCGTCGGAAACAAACTTGACCACGTCAATCCCGACCATATCGGCAAGGGTGAGCGGTCCCATCGGGTAATTTAAGCCCAGCTGTATGGCGTTATCAATATCCTCCCGGCTGGCGACACCCTCCTCATAGAGCTTTATACAATGGAGCAGGAAGGGTAGCCAGAGCCGGTTGACGATAAAGCCCGGCGCATCCTTAGCAGTAACGTTGGTCTTACCCAGAGATAAGCCAAACTTCTGGCTGGTCTCAAGTACCTCATCACTGGTGGCGATAGTCTTGACGATTTCCAGCAGCTTCATAACCGGCGCCGGATTAAAGAAATGTAACCCCAGAACCTTGTCCGGCCGCTTGGTTACCATAGCCATATCAATAATAGACAGGCAGGAGGTGTTGGTGGCCAGGATGGCATTGGGGGAGCAGATTCCATCCAGCTCGGCAAATATCTTTTTCTTCAGCTCCAGATTCTCGATAGCGGCTTCAATCACCAGGTCGCAGTCGGCAAAATCCTTGGTACTGGTAGTACCCTTGATACGGCCCATTATGGCATCCTTATCCGCCTGGGAGAGCTTACCCTTCTCCACGCTCCTGCCCAGCGTCTTATCGATAAACCCCATTCCCCGCTTCAATAATTCATCATTTATTTCCGATACCACTACCTGGTAGCCCGACTGAGCGCATAACTGGGCGATGCCCGCGCCCATTGAGCCGCAGCCAACAACACCGACCTTCTTAATTTCCACAATGCTCCTCCCTTATATTATTTTGCTTTATAGTTCGGTTTTCTCTTTTCTACAAAAGCCCCGGTTCCCTCGGCGAAATCCTCGGTGCCCATGACATAGGCCGTCAGAGCGCTCTCCAGCCTCAACCCCTCCTCCAGAGTCATCGCCGAACCCCTGAGCATGGCTTCTTTAGCCGCCCTCACCGCCAGCGGCGCCGCCTTGCAGATGGCCTCCGCCCACTCCCTGGCGGTGGCCATAACCTCGGCCTGAGGCACCACCTTGTTCACCAGGCCAATCCGGTAGGCCTCCCCGGCATCCATCAGTTTGCCGGTAAGCAACAGCTCAGCCGCCTTGCACCAGGGAATAGCCCGCGGCAGCCGCTGCGTTCCCCCCCACCCCGGAATCAGCCCCAGGGTTACCTCGGGCGTGCCCAGGCGGGCAGTCTCAGCGGCTATTCTTATATCGCAGGCCAGGGCCAGCTCCAGCCCCCCACCCAGCGCCATCCCGTTGATAGCGGCAACAAGCGGCTTCCACATCTCCAAACCCCGCATTATGCTCGCCGGGAAAGACCAGGTATCCCTGGAATGCTCCTTCATAAAGGGCAGGGTATTCTTGATATCGGCTCCGCCGCAGAAAGCCTTCTCGCCGGCGCCAGTAACAATGCCGACCCACAGCTCAGGGTCATCCCTGAAATCCATCATCGCATCTCGGAGCTCCTGCATCGTCTCTATGTTCAGGGCGTTCATGGCTTCGGGGCGGTTGATGGTGAAGATAGCAATCCTGCCTTCTTTCTCATAGTTAACAGCCATACCAGACCTCCTTCGTGACTTTTAAAGGTCAACAGCGGGCTAAAAAGAGGGGTAACCGAGTTGAATTTTAACAGAGAGTCCAAGCCAGCGTCAAGGAAATTTATTCTTTAAGGTAACCCACCCCCTTAATCCCCCTCCCTTAGATAAGGGAGGGGGAAATTATTTCTAGAAGAGGGGCTAACGCCCCTCTTAAACACCCCGATAAAGCGGGTGATTAGGGGTAAAACCCCCTGTGGGCGGGAGGGTGGGAAGCAAAACAAACGTTAAAAACGGGGCACTCCCCCCAAATGCATTTGCCAATTTTATACCCTATGTGCTAATATAACTCGGTTTAAAAACTAAATATTCTCTCCGAGCCTGTTCTCCCTAAAGCGTAAGCTATGGAGACCGGCCGATAGGGTATCGCTGGAAACGGCGGTGCCTCCCGTGATTGGAAAGGAGAACGCTCATGCCGGAACTAAAGGCATGTCGGGCACCTCCTTTAAAGAGGTGCTTTTTAATTGCGCGTATAAATTTATAGAGGAGCTTCATGAAGAAAAAAACGATAATTGCCATATTAGCCGGCCTGCTGCTCTTAAGCCTGCTGGCGAGCGCCGCCGGCTGTCCCGCGCCAAAATCGGATTACCCCTTACACGACCCCATGGTAAGGTTCAAAATCGCCACCACCACCAGCCTCTACGATACCGGTCTCTGGTACCACCTGGAGCCGATTTTTGAAGAGCTGGCCAACGTAGAGATGGATATTGTCTATGCCGGCACCGGCATCGCCCTGGAGTACGGGCGGAGGGGTGACGTCGACGCCATCATTGTTCATGACAGGGCCAGGGAAGACGTGTTCATAGCCGATGGCTACGGCATCAACCGCCGCAACTTTGCCTATAACTTCTTCCTGATTGCCGGCCCTGAAAGCGACCCCGCCGGCATTGCCGGCTCCACCGCCACCAAAGCCTTCCAGAAACTGTATAATGCCGGCTTAAACGACCCCGGTGCCGTCAAGTTCGTCTCCCGGGGCGACGACTCCGGCACCCACGCCAAGGAAAAGCTTATCTGGAGCCAGGCCGGTTTCGACTATGAAGAAGTCCGCAACTCGGGCGCATGGTATGTTGAAGCCGGCAAGGGCATGGGGCCCACCCTGCTCATGGCCAACGAGATGCAGGCCTACGTCATGGCCGATATATCCACTTTTCTGGCCTATAATCTCAAGAGTGATCTGGATATAGTATCCATTGTGGAAAAAGACCCCATATTCCTCAACGTCTATGCCGCCATAGCCATCAACCCGGCAACGCATCCCAAAGCCAAGATTGATATCGCCAACCAACTCATCAACTGGCTGATTTCCGATGAAGTCCAGGATATAATCAGCACCTACGGGGAAGCCGAATACGGCCGGTCGCTCTTCTTCCCCATCGCCGGCTGTGATATGCCCGGCTGTCCCCCGGTCGAGGATTATACCCTGCCCGTCCCGGAGTACACCGGCAGCTAAATAGCAATATAGAGAGGGAGAACTAATTGACCGAACTGTGGGAAGGACTGGTCACCGCGGTCAAGCTCATCATATCGTTTGACCCCGAGGTCATGCAGATAGCGGGGAGGTCGCTGGCGATATCGGCGTCCTCCTCAACTATTGCCGCCCTGCTCTGCCTGCCGCTGGGGTCGGTCATCCATTTCCACCGCTTCCCCGGCAAGCGCACGCTGATAAACATCACCCAGACGCTGTTCAGCCTGCCCACGGTAGCCGTCGGTCTTTTCGTCTTTGTCCTCTTCTCCAGCGCCGGTCCGCTGGGAGGTTTCGGCATCCTGTTCAGCCCCGCCGTCATGGTAATCGGCCAGGTGGTACTGATAACCCCGCTGATGCTGGGGCTGATTATCTCCGCCCTCAGCGCAACTGACAAAGCCATCACCGATACCGCCGTCTCCCTCGGCGCCAGCGGCTTCCAGATGGCGGCGGTCACTTTAAGGGAAGCCCGCTTCGGCGTGCTGGCCGGGCTGATAATGGGCTTCGGGCGGGCCATTTCCGAAGTCGGCCTCTCCCTCATGGTCGGGGGCAACATCAGGGGCTTTACCCGCACCATCACCACCGCCATCTCCCTGGAAACCTCCAAGGGCGACCTGGAGCTGGCGCTGGCGCTGGGCATGATACTTATCTTCATCGCCCTGGTAATAAATATAGGTCTAAACCGGATTCAGCAGAGATGAGCATGGCTTTAATAGAAACGGTTAATATCACCCAGAAATACGGCCGGCAGGAAATTATCAAGGATATCAACCTCAAGGTTGAACAGGGTGAAGTTCTGGCTCTCATCGGCCCCACCGGCGCCGGCAAGACGACTCTTCTCCGCCTGCTAGACCTGCTTGAGGTGCCGTCTTCGGGGAGCATCTACTTCGACGGTGAGGAGGTAACCGCCAGCAAACGCCGGCGCCTTCAGGCGCGCCGCCGCATGTCTTTCGTGCTGCAGAAACCGGTGGTCTTTAACATGAGCGTCGCCGATAATGTCGCCTGCGGGCTGAAATGGAGAAAGGAAAAGGAATCTTCCATCGGCCAAAGAGTCAACAATGCCCTGGGGCTGGTGGGCATGACCGAATACGCAAATAGAAACGCCCGCAATCTATCCGGGGGTGAAACACAGCTGGTAGCCATCGCCCGGGCGCTGGCGATAGCTCCCGAAGTACTCTTCCTCGATGAGCCCACGGCTAATCTAGACCCCGTCTCCGCCGCCAAGATAGAGGAGGTGCTGGCGCACATCATCAGCGAGCAAAAGACAACGGTGGTGATGGCCACCCACGATATGTCGCAGGGGCAGCGCCTGGCCGGCCGGATAGGGGTAATCATCAACGGCCAGTTGCTCCAGACGGGCAGCCCCACCGATATATTCAGCACCCCCCAGGACACCAGGGTCGCCGAGCTGGTCGGCGTCGGCAATATCCTGAGCGGGGTAATCGCCAATAGAGATAACGAGCTGGTCGCTATTGATGTCGGCGGCGGTGCCATCCAGGCAATCTCGGATTACGGCATCGGTGCCGAAGTCCACGCCCTTATCCGCCCCGAAGACGTCACCCTGGCCCTCCACAGGGACGCCAGCAGCGCCCGCAACACCTTTGAGGGCCGGATAACCCGGATATTCTCCGTTGGGGCGCTGGTCAGGGTGGAACTGGACTGCGGCTTCCCCCTCCTGGCGGTGGTCACCAGGCGCTCAGCCCAGGACCTCAATCTGGCGGTCGATAAGGGGGTTTACGCCACTTTTAAAGCTACTGCGGTGCACGTTAT
>Ga0315551_10000735_pt1 | contig 25989 bp, 18 predicted proteins | sample SalMarSW160290MG_FD_203678 | JGI IMG/M metagenome (GOLD analysis project Ga0315551, IMG submission 203678) | Salt marsh sediment microbial communities from the Plum Island Ecosystem LTER, Massachusetts, United States - Salt Marsh Sediment SW1602-90 ...
AACTGCGTATAGCTCGTTCTCGCCGTTGCCATATTCGGAAAAAACGCAGGCGATTGCGTGAGATGGGAATCGATTTAAAGGCTATACGTTGTTGCATTTTGAAAACCGAAGTGGCGTTGTAGTAATAGGCAAGCGCCTTAATTGAGCCAAAGGGACAATCTGTTAATTCTTTCCGAGCCAGCCGCTTGTAGCATCACTTTATCTTTTCTCTGGCTCAGCAAAGATCATATAACCATCCCGAATGTTGAAGGTCACTATGTAGTTTTGCATAAAGCTGTTGCCAAGCAGGCCGTCCTTGATAGCCTTCTCAGGATTCAATCTTGGATTATCCATCCTGATTTGAGGGCAGTCCAATAGCGAAAGTGATACGTCCTCCGGATTTTTCTTGAGCTGATGGAGTGGGATTCCTCCTGTCAATAGGGGTACATCTTACATATTGAACATAGAATTGTAACGGCCGGTATCAACCGCCCACTGCCGAACCCATTTATCATTGAATTGCACGAGCACGTAAAAATCGAGACCCCACTGTCGATAGCGCTCTATCGATACCGGCACGATGGCTCCGGCTCTCCGGCGATATAGCAACGATTCATCATTTTCAAAGTATATGGTTTTGTTAGGGAAATCTATTGTGATGGTGAACTCCTCGAAGAACAGACCTCCAATGATGCCGTCAATGCCGCCTGAGAAGTTATAAACTGCCACTGTAGGATTATTCATTCTCTGGGCGCCTACGGTGAAAGAAGCTATTGTAGATAAAGTAGCGGTGTGTGCTTCACCGTCGGCCGAATGCGCCGTGATGGTTCCTATCATCTTCAGGCCCATCTTTTCAGCAAGGTTTTTGTCCAGCGCGAGTATTCCCTGACAGGTATCAAACAAATATCTTCCCTTGTGGGTATCATTGACCGTAGCCTCAACGTAGATCTTGCCTTTAGTGTACTCGAATCTCAGGACCTGCGACGGGGCGTAGGAATACGTCGCAGACATCCGGCCAGATTCTGGGTTTTTGCCGGCAGCTAATGTAAGGCTGGCAAAGCCCATTATCATAAAAACACAGCAGATTCTTCGTAGTTTTCTCAACATAACGGTCTCCTTTCAAAAAAAGATTAACAATAATTGTTAAATACATCGAGCATACCTTAAAGCTCAAATGTTACTTTTTTGTTACGGTTTTGTTATTTTTTTGTGATTTTTTGAAGCGTATTTGCGCCGAGAAGTGACTCGACCAATACTATAAACGCAAGGAAACCAAAGCAGAGAACCTTGATATGATAATCGCCAACACCTCTGCTGCAATCGGCGCCGAGAAATCAACGATTCGGATAAAAATCGCCGGGCACGAATGGCTAAAACTTTCGAATGCAAACAAAGCAATAATCGCTAAAAATTTGTTTTTCTCATCGAAAGTATTTAAAAGTCCGATTTTCCAGTTTGGATTTGCTCAACAAAACTCAAATGTGATAATATAGGAACTATGGAAGATTTTAAATTATCTACTAAAAAAGGAGAAAAAAATGAAGATGACGATTAAGAGCGTTACTTTATTAGTGCCATTGTTGTTGATATTTGCAGTAAACGCGACGGCTGAAGAGCCGGTTTTCCCAATCAAGGTAAGTGATAATCGACGATATTTTATAGACCAGAACAATTATCCCGTCTTCTGGTTAGGCACTACTCAATGGCAAATCTTTCGGGAATATACTCTGGACGAAGTCAGGACTACTCTTGAAAAGATAAAAAGCCATGGCTTTATCTTTGTTCAGGCGATGCTCATGGGTGTTGGTGACGGCACCAAACCCAATGTGTACGGGGAAAAGCCCTGGATTAATGACGACCCCCTCACGCCAAACGAGGCGTATTTCAAGAATGTGGATTCTGTTATACAGATAGCCCGTGAAAATAACCTGGTTTTTTCCGTGACCCTTTATCATCAACGGTACCGTAAGTATATAACGCTAAAGAATGCCCGCGCGTGGGCGAAGTGGCTTGCTCAGCGGTATAAGGATGTGCCCAATATTGTCTGGTCGATGACACCTGAGGCCAAACAGGAGTTTGTTCCAATCCTTCGGGAGCTGGCTGCGGGTCTTCACGAAGGAGATGGAGGTTACCATCTTATTACCTTCAAGCCCGACCCTGCACCATACTCATCCAGCTTCATTCACAATGAAGATTGGCTCGACTTCAATTCAATGCAAACATGGAATGGCGTTAAGCTGATTTATCCTATGGTGACAAAGGATTATAACCTCAAGCCGGTAAAGCCCGTTTTAATGGCCGAAGGTGCTTATGAAGCAGGCTCTGAATATGGATTTGATGTAACTCCCCTGTGGATTCGCAGGCAGGCCTATTATTCGTACCTGGCCGGCGCTCATCACACCTATGGCCACAACGATAGCTGGCGGGTTCTGCCTACATGGAAGAAAGCACTGGACGCGCCGGGGGCTCGTCAAATGGGCGTCCTTAAGAAAATATTTTTGGGCCGAAAAGAGTGGTGGTATCTCGTCCCGGACCAGTCTATTTTTGCAAGCGGTGGCCAAACCAGTGGAGATGTATTGAACCTGGCGGCACGTCATAAAAACGGCAAATGGATAATGGTTTATTTAGGCAGTAAGAGCTCATTCTCCATCAACATGAATAAAATTACCGCAGGAAGTAAAGTGAATGCATTTTGGATTGACCCGAAAAACGGCGATTCGGTCCCGATTGGCAGTTTTTCGAATACGGCAGTGGAGTCCTTTTCGACGCCTGTTGGATGGGAAGATGCTATATTGATACTAGAAACATCTCGTGGTTAAGTCCCGCCCCCCAACACCTGCATCAAGAGGTTAGTATGATGACCTCGCCAGCCGTAATATCTGTGTAATACCAATTCGCTTTATTGATTGCCGGTTACCTAACTTTGTCATTCCTGCGAGAGCACGTACGTGTTTAGCCTGCTGTGGAAGTTAATGGCAAATAGGAACACAGATATTCTACAAAATCTATCATTTGTTGCTGACATGTTACACCTATGCTCGACAGAATCTGCCAACAATCTCGACCACGCATAGTCTTGTTGCCGCAAGAAACCTTTCGAGCTCTTACCGCAGGACGTAATGCAGAACTGCATTGAGCAGCTCGGCTATTTTGGTATTGAGCCGGCGGTTCGTATAATCTCGGCGCACCATACGCCGCAGATAGCTACTGAATTTGCCCAAAAGGCAGCGCAAAACGGGATAAAAGTAATCATTGCAACGGCGGGTATGGCCGCACATCTGGCCGGTGCCTTGGCAGCGAAGACGACACTGCCGGTTATCGGGGTGCCGTTGATTTCAAGTTCCGGATTAGAGGGGATCGATGCACTGGTGAGCACATTACAAATGCCGCCCGGCGTGCCGGTGGCAACTGTGGCTATCGGGAAGGCAGGGGCGAAAAACGCCGCTATATTGGCTGTACAAATCCTGGCATTAGCTGATAGTAATCTTCGCGAAAAATTAGCTGATTTCAAAAAGGCCCAGGAAAAAAAGGGCATCGAAAAGGACTCAGCTCTGCAATAAAATAGACAACTCAAATCAATAAAATTCACATCAAAAAGTGTCCGAAATGTGGGGAAAATGGAGTTTTTCAAGATTTTTATGATTTTGGGGGCAAATCCTTGTATTTGAGCTAAAAATGGGGGTAGGTGCATCAATATACGGAACTTGGGTTTGATTGGGTTTGAATTGGGTTTGTTTTGTTCGAGCCTGAAGGCGGTTTTATTCTCATAATCCTTTTGTGAAAAAGCGTTTGCATTCATTTGGGCTTTTTGGAAATTGGCTTTGATTGGGTTTGAATTGGGTTTGTTTTTTCCACTTAGCCAAGTGTCCAATTTTTCATATTTACTTTTCATATAAGAGTTTACGTTAATTTGAGCGCCCTTGACATTGGGTTTGTTTTGCATAAAAGGGCCGATTTGTAGAGGATCCTCTACATTTGTAGAGGAAAAAGGGCATATACACAAAGGAATTAAGGCACAAAGAGAATTTGACCACGAATTAACACGAATTTTCGTAACTATATTCATAATCTTGTTTTGCTTGGCTTTATTGCCATAGAATGCTTTTTGGCGTGTATCTGCTGATACGAGATCCCCGACTAAGACATTCGAGGACAAGCTTTGCGGTTCTCCGCTATATCTATCGCCTGCTGGCGGTTTATGTTAACCTGCTGGCTAACATAGGTGTATTATACCATATTATCATTGAAAATCAAGTAAAATCAAAGAAATTGTCCATTAGACGGCACCGTTTAGGATTCAGGGCGGGATTCTGAAATTTTCTTGCTTTTGATGATGTGGCCGGGCATAATTTCATCGGTAGATGCGGGCAACTTTGAGACATACGAAATAGCAACCGCGGATTAACACGGATTTATTAGTTTTGACCCCGGCTTGTGGGTGCGCAGGAGTTCATCCTGGGGGCAGGTGGGAATTGTGGTTTTAGGTAGGTCGGTTAATGGAGAAAAAATTTCAGATAAATTTAGCTGACTGTATTGTGGGACCTGACGAGTTGGATTTGCTGTTGAAAGAATGGCGAAAAGACCCCCAGCCAAAGAACATGAACAAACTTGCAAGGATGTACTTGGCTCACCAGTGGAAGCTACAAACAGACTTTTTGCCGTACGACTCACGGAAACGCTACAAAGAGGGGGATAGAATACTCGTGCGTGTGCGCTCGATGGATAGACCTGAAGACAGACCTGAGCTTCAGCCAGCAGAGGTAATTGCAGTATCAATAGGTGGATATACTAAAGACGGATTTGTGGGGGACAAAATCACTCTGCGGCTTTTATACCAAGAGGCAAAACTATCCAGGAGAGACATTAAGGAGTACATAGCAAATTATCAAGGAGAAGAAAGATTCGATTCTGCTGAGGTAATCCCACATGTAATAAGAGAAAAGGATGAAGAAGAAGTCATACCTAAAATTCTTATGGCTATTTCTGATGATAAAAGCTTTGTCGAGTTTGAGGGAAAATGGTTACCTAAAGAATTACTTATAGACGTTTCAGGTAAGATGAATAAAGTCGAAAAAATTATTGCAGAAAGCAAACAAGCGTTATCAACAGATGTTATTCTGGAAAAAGTACAGGCCATTGATAAAGAAGAAGAATTGAATCAATGTTTGGAATTTAGCTTGAACTATTTTCTAAGCAAAGATAAAAGATTTATTTTTGTTCAAGATTCAGGAAAGAAGTGGAAACTGAGTAAAGCCCACAAACCAGACTCGGTAAAGGGATATGAAAAAAGAGAATGGACTATCACTGTTCAAGAAGAATGGTTGGAGAAAGGAATATTTATAGTACCACGCAAACTAGGCGAGAATATGGTGAGTACAAACGAAGTTTATGTACTCTATGACCAAATTGAAGAAATACTGCCTTATAAAGAGAATAAAAGAGTGATAGAAAAATTTCATAAATTTTATTCTGTTAAGGCAATTGCCGATGGTGATAAGGTGCACTTGCAACTACAAGGACTTGAGCCAACAAAGTTATTTGTGAGCTCCAGATGGCAAAGACGGCTCGAAAGATTGATACGACTCGAACCTGTAGATTTGCATTGGGAGCAGAGTTCATTGCGTGATTGTATCATTGTCGTGTTGGCAAAATTTAAAGAGCCAGCGCATTACCGTGAGATTTACTCAGAGATAGCCGCTCACAAGGACATATCATTGGGTGCGATAATTGGAACTCTTTCACGTTATTGTCCGTCATTGTTCGTGCATGCAGGTTCAAGCCAGTGGTGGCTTGGTGGTTTGGCTGTGCAGAAAGTAATATCAAAACATGGACAAAGTGATAGTCCTGAAACTATTGCGATAAATGATGAAATTTGGAAAGCCGTCGCGTTTATAGAAGACAATGATTATATCTATAAGCTCCTACAAAGAACATTAAGATCCTTGAGTTTCGATGAAATATGTAGAAGGCTGGCTGATTATCTGGGAGTTGATGTCAATGGGTTAAGAGCCACTGGGTTTCTAAAGGCGGATGATCAACGTTTGAGAAGATTGGATGATGGAACCTGGGCACTGGAAGAATGGTTTAGGCGTGAAGACAAAGTCCCAATCAAGAAGACTCCCTTAGAAAAACCCCCAAAATCTGGCCTGTTTTGGTTGCTTGCGATTATCGTTATAATTTTACTACTTACCGGTACAGCAAGTGTGCTAATATGGATATTTATTTATGGGAGGTAATAGTGAGCGCAATTGACAATTCATATTTGATCCCATTGATCAAAGGCAGGAGTGACCTCCTGAGAATACCGGAAAAGATGGTGAATGATTTGGGTATTAAAGACCCCATTACTATCATAGCTAAGAAGCCTGACGGTCGTAAGCTGCCTGTGCGATACAATCCTATTGACAGAACGATATGTGGTTTGGACCCTTGGTTGAAAAACTGTAATGATGAAGATGTACGGTCGGTACGTTTGAAAATACTGAGCGAACATCCATATAGCTTTGCCGTTGAGTTCTCTGAACAAGCACCCGATTTAGCGGGGAGCAGAGAAAACGTGAGAATCTGTCGGCCCGAGAAAGGTTTATATTTAGGTGGTCAGATTCTACCGGAATTTTTAGAGCTTATTAGGACAAATGAACCTGTTGCGATAGATGAATCCGATTTGCTACGACAAGCATTTATCTGCGGTACAAATGGAAGCGGCAAGACAGTTCTTGCTAAAGTTATGATTGAAGAAGCAGCCCTCAAGGGCATTCCTGTTATTGCTATTGACCTTAAGGGTGACATTTCAAGTATGGCAATATTATTCTCCGGTGAAGATCCTACTGAAATAATACCTTGGGTAACACCACAAAGGGATGAGAGTCGAGAGACTAAAGCGGCATCTGTTGCCGAGCACCATAAGGCGAAACTTCAGCATTGGGGTGTGACCGATAGAGATGTTGATAACTTCAGGAAGAAAGTCGTAATAAATGTTTTTACACCTCGCTCTAACGCAGGCTTCCGACTTGCTCTTTCAGCATTCGTAGAGCCACCTGAGGATATGGAAGAGTTAAAGGAAAAAGACCCAGATTCATTTGAAAACGTTATTCAGTTTATGGCAGAAACTTTCGTTTCTCGGCTAGGTCTCAGTAAAAAGAAGGCTGAGAAGGCCAAGGGATATATTTATGAAATAATCAAAACTTGCTGGAGTCGAGGTATAAGTTTGCGGGGTTACAATGGTATAAAACAAGTTATGGATGAGGTCTGGCAACCCCACCTTGGTATAGAGCAGATAGGAGGTATGCAGACTGACGAATTTATATCTCAAAAAGATAGAGAAGATATTTCCCGTTCTATAAATACTTTATTGACTGGTGCCCAAAAGTTATGGTTTCAAGGTTTTCCCTTGGATATAGAGAGTTTAGTGAATCCGAGTAAATACGACGGGAAAATCCCAATTACAGTTATTAATATAAAACACCTGGGCTTTAAAGATCAAGCATATGTTGTTGGTTATATAGCGTATCTCATTTGGTTCTGGATGGGACGACGCAAAGGCAGTGATTACCCAACATTACTCTTTTATATCGATGAGATAGGTGGTGGCGGATCCAAGGAGGCCTTTTTCCCACCCGTTGCTATTTCACCTTCAAAGCCCGCTTTAAATTTGCTTTTACGTCAAGGCAGGGCATTTGGGGTCTGCTGTATGTTTGCCACGCAAGAGCCTGGAGACATTGCCCATAAAGCTTTCGGTGAGTGCGGCACTCTGTCTGTTGGACAACTTAGGTCAAAACGAGAACGCCAAAAGATAGAACAGGTCGCAAATATTGCTGAAGTGAATTTTGAAGCAGCCTCACAACATCTTCCAACTTTGACTACTGGGCAATTTTTAATAAGAACACCTTCAATTCCGTGGACTATCTTTGAGGAAAGATGGTTGATGCATCTGCATCGAGTTTTATCACAAGAGGATATCGAAAGGTTAAAAGAGAATTATGAAAAAGAGGTATATGTACTTTTCGAAGAAGCAAAAAAATCAATAAGGGCAAAAAAACAATCCTCCGCTAAGAACATTTTGGAATCAATAATAAATGGCTATCGCTTTTCGGATCTTTGTGCGAAGGCATACTTGCTGTTGGGCATAGTGTTATATGACATGTCAGACTATGAATATGCAATTAAAAAATTAGAAGATATGATTAAGCATCGGATGGAAGCAGAAGAGATTGGAGAGGCGTATTTTCTCATAGGAAAATGCAAAGAACAGCAAGGACGTTTTGCCGATGCCATTTCGGACTTCAGTAGAGTAGCCCAGAGCGGAGCGAATGAAGAAATTAAAACAAATGCTTTGAATCATGAACAATACTGTCAGAACAGAGAATCGTGGCCTGAATTAACAGCGGTAAAAAAGTTGGTCTGGTGGGTTATCGGCAGAAAACCAGATGATACGGCTTTAATAAGACTACAAATCAAGGACAAGGACTTGCTTGAGAAACAATTCAAGACAATGTTGCACGCTCAAGATTTCTTAATTCCGAAACCTATAGATTTTCAGGAACTCATAGAAGCAGCCAAAAAAGCCGCTAACGAAGAACGTCAAAAAGATGTTGAACAAATAAAAACTGAGAAGTGGGCTGGCGATCAAGTTCCAAAAATTGAAGCTTTCCTAGACCAAGGAGCATTAAACGAAGCTTCTTCGATTTGCAAAAGAATAATTCAGCGTCTGAACGATACTGGTGCTATTGCTCCTTCGTCTATTATCTCCATTTTTGAAAAGTGCAATAGATATAATGAGGATAAGTCCCAGAAGCTGAATAAGAAACTTATGATGCTTGATGCAAGACAATTTGAATTTGAAATTGCAAACCTTTTCCGCCTAAAAGGCTACAAATCATTTACAACTAGACTTACCGGCGATGATGGTGTAGATGTTTTTGCAAGTAACGATAATGAAAGGGTAATTATTCAATGCAAACGGTGGAAACGTCCGGTCGGGCGTGACAAAGTTGATGAATTAACAGGTGTAAAAAACCGCTATGGACCAGACAGGACTATTCTGGCGACAACGTCGACCTTTTCTGAGGATGCAAAACAGGCTGCGCGCAAAAACCATGTTGAGCTTTGGGATTTTTATCGAATAAAACTAGAATGGAGAGCGGTTTGGGAAAAAAATGATAATTGACCTGGGCAAGATATGAAGAACGACTTGTAGAGTTTCTGGAACAAATAAGTAAATTGCCGAACGACTATGAAAATGTAGAAGATATTCTGAATGAGGCGGTAGAGGTGGCCGATTTGTATGGGAGGCTTCAGCCGGACAAATTCAGGGATATTTGGGAGAAACTTAACGACAGATTAAGAGATAGCAAGGTATAAAGAAATAAGGGATAGGTCCCCGGCAGAGAGGGACACAGGAAGACAGGAGCTCAGGATATCCGGAGAATGGAGAATTTAGGATTGGGAAGCAAGAATTAAGAATGATAAAGCGGTGTTGAAAAGGGGCTGCATAAATCGAGGGATTTTCCTTGACGGGAAAGCGGCTGATTTGGTATAAATGAAAATAGTAAAGCTTGTGCCCGAACAATTCGGCATTATTGGATTCGAGGTCATACAGCGAGCGCAATACCTGTTGTTTGTCTATAGAGTTATGCAAAATTGAGGTTAGGCATATATTATTTAAGAAAATCAGGTTTTTAGTTTTCTTTAATAATCAAATAATTGCTTGCTTCACAGGAATTTAAACCTGTTTGAAAAGAAAAAATAAAAAGACCAATTTTTTCTTTTCAAAGTATGCCTAACCTCCATTTTGCAGAAGCCTTTGGTTTGTCTATTTAGAGGAGGAGTTATTATGCAAGGCAAAGAGCTGCCACGAGAGCGTTGTACCTGGCGGTTATGTTTTTTACATTTCAATTAACAACCTATATTTATTTTTTGAACCCCGCTCGTCGTCCGCAGGATGCCTTGCGGCAAAGACGGGACAGTGTGAAGGAGGACTATTATGTGCAGGAAAGTATTTCTTTTGACTTCTTTTATTTTGCTTGTGACGTTTGGAGTAACGACGCCGGTTTTAGGCGTGCCTTTGCCCAGTGGGTCACTTAAAGTTGGCACGGTCATCGACATTGGAAAGGAGCTTGTCTCCAGCAGTTCTATGTACAACCCGCGCTCGTTTGGCGGGAAAAACTACATTGTCCAGATCAACACTCCTCAGCGGGGGGTTGGCTGTTATGCGGCTGGCTCAACTATCTATGAGGCTCTGGCCAATATTGGAGATGGTGCCGAGCTTCGTATGGCTGGCCCGTTCCAAGCCGCCGACTATGTACTATTCTCTGGGGGTGCCGACAACGACTACTTTTCAAGGATCGATCCCAACCTCAACCTTGACACTCGGGTTCTTGCGACGAATCCGGACGTCAGACCCAGTTCTTACGACTGGGTGGACGATGACACGATCATTCATAACAGCTACAAGAGTGGACTGAGGACCAACTTATACCTGACGGACGTCAATCCAGACCCGTTTCAAGTTACCGCTAACACGAGCTGGAACGCCAACGGCTATGTAACAACGGGGGCAACCACGCGCATTCGAAACGTTCGGGTGGGAGATATTTACAGCGGTTGCGCCTACTACGGTGATGCCGGTACAAATACCGCGGGATTCTGGGTAATCAACCTTGCTACCGGTGTTTCCACGCAGTTAGGAACTCTTAACGTAACCGGTGACGGCAGTTGGGGACTCTGGACTGTCAAGGAAGTGGACGGATTCCTGTATGTCCATACGACCCATGACGGTATCTATATTTACAACATGACCGATGCGACCAGCCTGGGCACTCTACATACCAGATACACTAAGGATGGACTTGATGCATTGGCTGAAGATACCAACCCGAACTGGGGTTTTGACGTGGTGGATGATGGGGCTCGAATGCTGCTGAGCGCCGGGCTTGGCAGAGTAATTGAAATCATAGACTCCAGAATCGCCTGCGCCCCCAACCCGGCTGGTGGTGCTGCAGATGTAAAGCAGACACCGCTTCTCAAGTGGGGTGCCGGAGACCAGGCCCTTTCGCATCAAGTCTATCTCGGCACTGATGAAGAGTCGGTACGCATCGCCGATACAGGTTCGCTCGAGTATATAGGTACCAGAGAGCTTGGTTCTGAGAGTTATGACCCTGGGAAACTCCAGTGGGATACTACTTACTACTGGCGGGTTGATGAGGTCAATGACACCAACCCAGAAAGTCCATGGGTAGGCAGCGTCTGGAGCTTTACGACTGCCAACTTCCTTGTCGTGGACGATTTTGAGGACTACAACGATTATCCACCAGATGAGATATTCGGTACGTGGATAGATGGATACGAGGTCGCGACAAACGGCGCCCTTGTAGGTTATGCTGAGCCGGATTTTTACCAGGGAGAACATTACGTTGAAACTACGATTGTTCACGGTGGTGCTCAGTCGATACCATATTTTTACGACAATAGTGGTACGGCAAATTACTCAGAAGCAGAACGCACATTTAGTCCTGCGCAGGACTGGACCAGAGAAGGTGTGAAAGTATTGTCACTGTGGTTCAAAGGTTTCCCGGAGTATATGGGCAGCTTCTTGGAAGGACCAACCGGCACTTTCACGATGACCGCAGAGGGAGTGGATATCTGGGACAACTCAGACCAGTTCCATTTTGCATATAAGGAGCTTTCCGGTGCGGGCACGATTATAGCAAAGGTTGAGAGCGTGAGTGACACGGACCCCTGGGCCAAGGCCGGCGTGATGATTCGTGATACGCTTGAGGCGGGTTCAAGGCACGCGATGGTGGCCATCTCGCCCGGTAACGGAGTCTGGTTCGGGCGTCGTGAGACGGCTGGTGGCAGCAGCAGCGATAACGAAGCCGGGATCACAGCACCCCAGTGGGTGAAAATAGAACGCACCGTAGGCGGCCTTGTCAAGGCCTACTATTCGGCGGACGGCACTACGTGGACACAATTGGGTACGCCTGAGCCGGTCACTATGAATACACCTATGTATATAGGTTTGGCGTTAACCAGCCATAACTCCGGCGTAGTGTGCGAGGCCAAATTCTCCAACGTTAGCTTTCCCGGTACGACTGTTGGTCAGCAGTGGACCAATCAGGATATCGGCATAACCAGTAACGATGCGGAGCCGATGTATGTTGCTCTCAATGGCAGTGCGGTGGTTACCCATGATAATCCTGATGCAGCACAGATAGAAGAGTGGACCGAATGGAATATCGACTTGCAAGCATTTGCAGACCAGGGTGTGAACCTTGTCAATGTTAATACGATTGCTATTGGTTTTGGCGACAGGAATCCCGATATCTCGGGACAGGCTGGCGGTTCAGGTAAGATGTGCTTTGACGATATCCGTTTGTATCGGCCAGTTCCAGAACCGGCACCGTAAGATATGATTTAGCTGACAAGCAGATTTGTGCCACTTGTACCTGCGGTTACACAAGTGCAGGCAATTCGGGGCTTATACTGATAGATTCAGTATGGACTCCGTTTTAATTTACTTTTGGCTTTAGAGCCTATCCCAATAACCCGCTCTATTGCGGCCGGCTGCAAAGCCCGATGCCTGCGTTGTCGGCCAAAAATGTTCTCAACGTGGAGAAAACCACTTCTGGCGAGCATTTTTGGCCTGCCGCCTTGGCCTCGAACTTTTCGCTCGGCCTCATAATTACCCGGTTATCCGGATAAGCTCTTATTGTTTTAGGATTGCTTCGATGCAAAAACGTCAAATAAATTTGTTGGGGGGCATAAAATAATTCTCAAAAGTAGTAACACAAAATCCCCCTAAAAGTATAGTTTATCCTTGACGAGAAAGTGTCTGATTTGGTATAAATAGAATCGGTAAATATTATATCCGCGTATGAGGGTATCTGCGGATTTCGCTCCTCAAAGTCGCGGAATCATCGTAGTTTATCGAATAGTCGTCGTTATCGTAACCTTTTTATAGGAGGATGTATCATGAGAACTCGAGTATTCTGGTTGACAGCAGTTTTGTTGATAGGATTCATATTATTTGGTCCAAGCCACGCACAAGACGAGGTCGAGAATTTACTGGCTAACGGTGGCTTTGAGGACGGTGTTACTGCGCCGTGGGGCACATGGGGCAGCGTTAATATAGAAGTGGTTGAAGAATTGGAGGACGCAGCGGTTCGCGAAGACCCAATTGAGGGGAACTTTTGTCTGCATGTTATGGTTCCTGAACCACCTGTAGATTACTGGAATGTTGGTCTGTACCCCTCAGGAGTTGTTTTTGGAGAAGGCAAGAAATACACTTTTTCCGTTTTTCTCAAATGCAAGGAAGGTGAACTGCAGATCGAGCTCAAGCCGGAACTGAATGAAGATCCATGGACGGCATATGGTGTGGAGACCTTCACCATGACTGAAGAATGGACCGAATTTAGCGTAACAACTCCTGTTTTTAGTGAGGACGTCAGTCCACCGACCGTCTCACTCCACATAGGTTTTGCAGTTGGTGATTTCTGGATAGATGGCGCAAGATGGTACGAAGGCGACTATGTCCCACCTTACCTCGGAGAGAAATCTTTGGCTTCGAGACCCTTCCCGGAGGATGGCGCCCTACATCCGGATACATGGGTTAGTCTTGTCTGGAAGCCGGGAGATTTCGCCGTCTTGCATGATGTGTACTTCGGCGATAATTTTAACGACGTAAACGACGGAACCGGTGAGACATTCAGAGGAAATCAAGCCGCGGCGAATTATATTGTTGGTTTTCCCGGTTTTGCTTTTCCGGACGGCCTTGTTCCGGGCACGACTTACTACTGGAGAATAGACGAGGTCAATGATCTGGAACCAAATAGTCCCTGGAGAGGCCCTGTCTGGAGCTTTAGTATTCCACCCAAGACCGCTTATGCACCCGCCCCGGCTGATGCTGCCGAGCAGGTAGTGCCGGATGTGAGACTTAGCTGGACGGCAGGTTACGGTTCGAAACTGCACACTGTGTATTTTGGCAACAATTTTGACGATGTGAACAATGCAGTTGTAGGTCTTCCTCAAGGAGCTACGAACTATACTCCAGGCCCACTTAAATTGGCTCAGACCTACTACTGGCGTGTCGATGAGTTTGATATTATCGAGACGTATAAAGGCGACGTCTGGAGCTTTACTACTGAGGGCGCCGTCGGGAGCCCGGATCCGGCTAATGGCACTGTGGATGTAAAGCAGACACAGATTATTACCTGGTTGCCGAGTGTCTTTGCTGCTTCGCACCAGTTATACTTTGGCACTGATAAAGGTGCCGTGAAAAATGCCGATACCGGCTCGCCGGAGTATAAAGGTACCAAGGACCTTGGTGCTGAGAGCTATGACCCCGGAAAACTCGAGCTGGGTGCCACCTACTATTGGCGTATTGATGAGGTCAATAGTGCCAATCCGGATAGTCCGTGGCCAGGCATCCTCTGGAGCTTCACGACAGCTGGCTTCCTTGTCGTGGACGATTTCGAGGACTACGATTCCGGGGACAACCAGATATGGTATTCGTGGAAAGATGGGCTTGGCTATGCCGCGCACGGTAATGAACCAGCCTATCCCGGTAACGGAACCGGCTCTGCTGTAGGTGACGAAAGCACTGCTTCTTTTACCGAGGAAACTATCGTTCACGGAGGCAACCAATCGATGCCATTCTGGTACGACAACAGCATCCTCAAGTATTCAGAGGTGGAGAAGACGCTGACCTATCCGCGTGACTGGACCGAGGAGGGTGTAGGAGTACTGTCAATCTGGTTCAGAGGCAATTCGGATAATGCTGCTGAGCCGATGTATGTTGCTCTCAATGGCAGTGCAGTAGTCACTCACGATAATCCAAATGCGGCACAGATAAATAAGTGGACCCAATGGACTATCGACCTGCAGACATTTGCAGACCAGGGCGTGAACCTGGCCAATGTCAATACTATTGCTATTGGTTTTGGCGACAAGAACAATCCATTAGCCGGCGGTTCAGGTATGATGTACTTTGATGATATTCGTCTGTATCGGCCGGCTCAGTAAGCCGTGATTTATTTGGCAATTAGAATTACGTTGTGAATGTAGTCGATTTGTGGCAATTCGGGGCTTATATCGATTGATTCGGTATAGGCCCCTTTAAAATAATAAATGACTCCGCCATAGGCGGATCTTCGATATTAACTATTTTGGAGGTTGCGTCCCGCACTTCCTTCGGCGGACTTCCATTTTCGCGCCAACGATGTCTAAACACCGCCCAATAAAACTATCTTCTTCGGCGGGGTCGTAAAAGTGCTGCAAAACCTGTGCCGAGTGTTAGGAGCACGACAGTAGTTGGTTCGGGAGCTGTGATGGTAAGCTCAAAACTGTTTAAGGTGCCGGTGTCGTGATGATAGGCATCGTAGATTTGTAGGTGCCAAGGGCCATAAGCGTCCTGGCCGTCAAAAATTTCCAACAGATTACCACCTTTAGGCTTGAACTGGCCTGTAAAAGGTGGCTGAGCCTGGCCGATGGGGGTCGGGGCTTCATCGTCAAATACGGTTTGTGAGTAATCTGCGCCCTGAAAAAACTCATTATCAGGATTGTACGCATTTAAGGACAGGGTCGTTCCGGCAGGGCTTTGCAAAGAGATTTGCAAATCAAAGACGTTGGAATGCGTCAAATTGATGCCGACGTCGAGGTCAAAGATAGTAACGTGGCAATCGACTTCAATAACAGCATCAGCCATCCATCCCTTGCTGTTGTCCGGCTCGGCGGGAATTTGTAAGCTGAATTCGCCTTCGTATTTATAAACCTCATCGGCAAAAACAGGAAAACAAAAAGCCCCTACCCCAAAAAGAATTGCAACACTCCATTGTACACGGCTGCGAGCTTCCATTCTCAACCTGTCCGTGGATTTTATAGTCGAACTCCGTAAGCTGGTAGTTTATCTTACGGGGCAAACAACTATAAGCGGCCAAATCATCTTATAGTATTGGGAATTGTAACCTTATAGGACCCTGTCGGCAAACGAAAAACTGAAAAAATGTGGTGAGGAACAAAAAAAGAGCCCTAAAGAGATTACGCACTCTTTCAAGCAAGAGGTCCCTTTAAGGCTACTTTTAGCTAAATCCTAAAAAAGGTTTTTTTAACTTTTCGACATTTCGCCGGTCACTAACTATGGGTCCCAAGTGGGCCTTGGGGGTCGGGGAGCCGGGCCGCCAGGAACACTATTGCTCTGGTTCATCTTAACATCCAGGTTATTTTCCACAACAACATTAGAGCTCGGGCCGCCGATAATCTTAACATCTTGTTCAGCATGAACAAACTGAGAGCTTGCACTGGATCCTCCACGAAAGGTTTGCTTCTGACTTTGTTCACCATCGAAACTCTGTGAGCCTTTTGCGCGGCCAGCAGCATCAAAAGGTTTGCGCGCAATGGTGTTCAAGTTCAGATTCAGACTTTGCCCCTGAGTATGTGAGCCTCTACGTCCATGGCCGATAAACTGGTTTTGCACACCGTCAACCGATGCATCCTGTTTAATACCAACTTCACCACTCCGGGCCCGAACACGTGCATGTTGAGTCAATATACCTCCCTGCTTCATGGCGGCACTGCCTAAGCAAGCCTGGCGTTCCATCTTTCTTTGGCCAATTTCCAGGTAGTTTCTTCCTGATACCATGCCGAACCCTCCAACTACCTTGACCTTATTCAACTCGCCAATTTCAAAACTCTGGGTCAGGCCAATGTCTGCAAAGACCCCGGAGGACAGCAACAGAACAATCACTGTGGAAAGTAAGAATTTTCTAAGCATATTAAACTCCTTATCTTCTTATTTTTCAGATTCCCTTCCAACTGCTAATAAATCATCAGCAATTACAACGTCATAGACAACCTTTTTTGCCCTATCTGCGACCTCCTTTCTCCTTCACAGCGAAGACATCATATCAGTTTCATTAGAGATTTTTATCTCTATGAAAGTTACTTTATTGTTACGTTATGCACTCTCTCATTTAACCCAAATCCTGCCATGTCATAAAGTTGTTGGCTCATTTCAATACCAGGGATGTAACATCTCTTTTTAGCAGGAGCTTCTTTGGCTTCTTCGGCTCCTTCAGGAGAAACTTTCGACTGAGGCGCTTTTTGTTCTGACACCGGCTTTTTTATCACTGGTAAAGGCATCTGTTCAAACTCTTGAACAGGTATTTGCTCGGGCTCTTGAACAGGTATATAAGCCGGTATTTCAGCAGGCTCCTGAGCAGGTCTTTTATAGAACTTTGCGTGGAATTTTTCATAGAAGGCCTTAGGAATTCTTCTCCTCTTCGCAAGGGCCGGGCAATACCTATAACCTGCAGCGCTCATAATAGCCTTTCCTTTGCCTTCTGTAATCCCGCTTGAGACAGCACCAAACAAAGAAATAGAGTAGTTAGACTGGCTGTACGCACCGCCGGCTCCAGGAAAAGCGATATTTGAGCCAACGGTAACACCTTTCATGCCGCCGGATATAAGCAGGATATCAACATCCCACGGCAAAGCCTCTGCTACCGCAGCATCATAGACGTGGTCCCAGTTGCGATCCACCCTGCCTTCTAAGCTTACCTTTCCAACATAAGCATAACCGGCTTTTGACAAAAGCCCTGTATCCACATTGGAGTCAATAAATACTAAAAGAGGTTTTCTCCTGGGTCTGCGAGTACGAACAAGCGAATTTGCTATTTCAAATCCCCTGCCGTGATGGTAATTATCAGGTCCGCCAAACACGGCTCCAACACCATTAAGGAAGCCGCCGAAAACACCAAGCGGGCTCTCGTAAGGTAATGATTCAAGAACACCCCTAAGCCCTCTCATGTCATCGGGATTACGAGGATCGAATATCCGTTCATACACCTGGTCATCACTATTAGGTCCGTTCGGGAAGTATGCCTTTATAGTCCCCCAGCCTCCATGAGTCCAATAGGGTAAATATGGAGGGAACGTTGTAATCGGCGGCGTCCGTGTCCTGTAGTTCGAAATTGATGTGGAACTGATACTCACATCCGAACTGGAAGAAGAATCGGAGTCACCGCCTGAGGCAGAAACGTCCTGGGACTGGCTGGTGGCAACATCGGTGTTTACTTCAATCATTGTCTCGGGTGTGCCCTCAGGAAAATCTCCTTCACTGCTTTGGGTGTAAGCATTAGTACAAAGCATCAGCACGGGGACCAAGATTGCAATCAGCTTTTTCATTATTATTCTCCTTAATAATAGAAATTTAGTTTTCTCATTAAACTAACACTTATCAACACCCTCCTGATGTTTCAAAATAAGTGCTGTTTTTCTTGCCTATATCGCCTCCTTCCTTCCCCCGAAAGTTACAATTAGATATTGGTTTTTTTGCATATCAAAACAACTTTCCGGCCTTGCGAAAAGAAATCGAATTGGCAAATAGAGGATAATAAGACATCATCTGCGCGAACAGACATGCCGCAATACGTTTTAATCCGCTGAGAGCATCCATTCTCAACCCACCAACAAATGTTACACAATCACAATCACCCTCTTGGAAACCGTGGCTATGTAATATAGATTATAACATTATCGGACTTTATGGCAAAGAAAAAATTGAAAAATTTTTACCTCCTCCTCAGCAATAAGAGGATATTATACCGAAAAACTAAGATTAAAACCGATACAAGAGACTATTTGATAACGATTCCAGGGATATCTGTTGCAAAACAGGAGCTAACTAATGTCTATTTGACCTCGATGACCGAGTTAAATCCGCCGAAGGGATTTAATTCAGTCAATTCGTTATAAGGGTCCTGCTGCCACTGGCCGTCAACAACCAGGCGATAGCGATATCGTCCCGGAGAGAGGTTCATCTCCGTTTGCCAGACGCCGCTGTTACCGACTTTTAGCATCGGTGTTTGTTCCGGCTGCCAATTATTAAAGTCGCCGGCGACCTGCACCGTGGCGGCGCGCGGATACAGCGTTACAAATACCACGGCATCCTTGACCTGGTTAACGCCGTAATATTCAGAAAGCTTGGCGGCGGTATCGAGGGGCTTCGGTGTTTCGGCCACCGCTTCGCTTTTGCCAGGCAAAACGTCGGCGGCCGCCTCGGCGGTAGTAAACTCCTCGACGGGAAAGGCCAGGTGTAGCTCGTCGGTCTGAGGGGCCGGCTCAAGCTCTACCGGTGGCTTTGAAGACTGAAGCAATTCGTCGGCGGTGGCGCTGATGGATTCGAGCTGGTCGGCCAAGGTGTTGACAAACTCGTGACGCTGCTCTCTGGCCTGAGAGCCCAAGACCTCTTCAGCAAGGGAGCTAAAATCTGTATTGCCCCTGCTGGCAGGATCGTACTCACTGATTGGTTGGCCAAAACTGGATGCTTCCTTGATCTTGGTATTGAAACTGACAACTGTCTGGAACATTTTGTCAGCGAAGTGGCTGCGCAATTCGGCCAAAATTTCCCTGGCCATCTTGGTCCTAATATCATACATGCTTGCCAAGACTCTGACATCGACCTGCTGGCTGTGTCGTCTGCAGAGTACGCTGAGAGTTTCAAGCTGCCTGCTAAGCCCGTGGAGTGCAAAGTAGCCGGTCTCGACAGGAACAATAACATCAGTGGCAGCCCTTAGCGCATTGAAGGTCAACAGGCTCACGGCGGGGGGACAATCGATTACTGTGTAGTCATAATCGTCCTCTATCACGTTCAGGGCATCTTTCAGGCAGCATTCACGTTCGGCGATACCGACCATCTGCTGCTCGAACGCGGAGAGGTCTAAACTGGCCGGCGCCAGCTCCAGCCTGTCGCTAATTTGCCAGAGTATTTCAGTGAGCTTAATCGGCTCGTTTCTGCTTGTGCTTATCAGCACATCGTAGATACTTTGTTCGATCTGCTCCTCGGGCACAGCCAGGCCGACCGCGCAATGGGACTGCGGGTCCATATCGACCAGCAGGACTCTCTGGCCCGCCCCGGCAAGAGCGCTGGCCAGATTTATTGATACCGTCGTTTTGCCACAACCACCTTTTTGATTAACAACCGCTATAATTCTCATAATTTCTCTCCAGCTCCGGGTTCCAATTTCGCAATTTACCGCAAATAAGGGTCCGGTCTCAATTGACAGTCCGAAAAAACCTCTTTTTGCCGCAGAAAACGGCTTTTCAACACTATAAGAACAACTAAACACCTTTTAGTTATTCGGCAAAAAAATATGAAAAACTTTATCTTTTTATGGGACGGGCCAATAAAAACACAACTACCCACACGGGTAGCCGATATTACCGGGCTATTGGCGGTGATGAAAAGGTACACAAGGGAGCCCTGAATGTGACGCTGCGGCAATAGAAGCGGTATCGATAATCTCGGTCGCCAGTACAAAAAAACCTATTTTCTCTCAATGGGCCGGCTTTTCGGTTTGGATTATTCAGGCAAACTGGTATATTATGCAGATTTGTAGATAGCATGTGGTGCACAGGCTGGTGTATTGAGAATAAATGCCGGAATACATAGAAACCTTTCTGCAAAATCGAAGCTAAGCATAACTATAGGTAGGTACAAAAATTAGGAGGCAGACTTATGAAAGAGAAGATTATGGGACGTCGCAGTTTTTTGAGGTACGCTGCTGCGGTCACGGCCGGGACAGGCCTGCTGGGCGAGTCCAGCTTTGCCCAAGGCAGGCAGAAAAACGCCAAACTTCGGAAAGCCCTTCAATTAGGGATGCTGCCGCGGGAACTTTCCGACGTGGATAAATTCAAATTGGCGAAGAAATGCGGATTCGACGGCATCGAAGGTTCTCCAATGAATGACCTCGATGCCGCGCGGCAGCTCGGCAATTTGTCGAGGCAGGCCGGGGTCCCGATTCATTCAATCGTGCGCGGTGGGTGGGATACGCCGTTTTCCGACCCCGACCCAAAGGTAATAGATAAGGGCCTTGCGACAATGGAAACTGCCCTGCGCAGCGCAAAAGTATTGGGCGCCGAAACGGTGCTGTTAGTGCCCGCAATAGTTAATGAGAACGTCAGCTACGCCCAGGCCTACAAACGCTCACAGACACATATAAAGAAACTTCTGCCGTTAGCTGAAGAGCTCGGCGTGGTTATCGCGGTCGAGAACGTCTGGAACAAGTTTCTGCTTAGCCCACTCGAATTCGCACGATATGTGGATGAGTTCGAGAGCCCCTGGCTCAAGGCCTACTTCGATATCGGCAACGTAATCCTCTTCGGGTACTCACAGGACTGGATACGCACGCTCGGCAAGCGCATCGTCAAAATCCATCTTAAAGATTTCAAGCGGCGGGGCTATGAATGGACAAATCTGCTGGATGGCGACGTGAACTGGCCCCAGGTACGCCGGGCATTGGATGAAATCAGCTACGACGGATACCTGACGACCGAGCTAAGAGGTGGTGACGAGGCTTATCTGACCGACTTAGCCCAACGCGTCGACCGATTTTTCGCTATGTAGTATCGCTGTTCCACCGTTGAATCTATGGCTAAGAACAATCCCAACAAGTTTGAGGCGGATACGCCCGTTTCCACCTGTTGGAAGGGGTCTTAGACTGACAGGCGGGGGTGTCACCCTCCGCACGAGCGATGCGCAAGAAGAATTTTCTTGCCCTTGGTGACAATCCCAACCATAATAACACGGGTATAAGCAGGCTTTTGTACTTTTGATGAGGGCAGCCGCGGTAACCTGCAATGAACCAAACAACGGCCGCAAGCCGGCACCGCGAGCGAGTCGGCGTTGAGCTTATCCATTCGCTAACTGAAAGGAAGCACACATAAGAATCCAATATGTCTTTTTAATAGTATATGCTTTGCCAATGGCAGTTTCAACGGTCATAGCACAGCGGGCAACCTCGCCAGGGGACCTCAAGAAGAGCGCTCCGTCATATGCCGGATACAAGCTTGTCTGGGCCGATGAATTTAACAAAGACGGTCAGCCGGAGCCTGAGAAGTGGACCTATGAGCAGGGTTTCGTCCGCAATAGCGAACTCCAGTGGTATCAACCCGACAACGCTCGATGTGAAAATGGCCTTCTCATAATTGAGGGCCGACGCGAACGCAAAAAGAATCCCCGCTACAAGCCCGATAGCAATAACTGGAGAGAGAACAGGCAATACGCTGAGTATACATCTGCCAGCGTGACGACCAGGGGTTTGCACAACTGGATGTACGGTCGGTTTGAAATGCGGGGACGGATCGACACTCGTGCCGGCCTCTGGCCTGCTTTCTGGACGTTAGGCGTCAAAGGACGGTGGCCGAGCAACGGCGAGATTGACATTATGGAATACTATCGAGGCATGCTTCTGGCAAACGCAGCCTGGAGTACAGAAAAGCGATGGGTGCCCAAGTGGGATGACATCAGGATACCCATCACCGACTTCAACGACCCCAACTGGTCGGCGAAGTTCCATGTATGGCGGATGAACTGGGATGTGAATAGCATCAAGCTCTATGTTGACGAGATACTTCTGAACACGATCGACCTCAAGACAACGTTTAACAAGGACAAGGAAAGAAAGAATCCATTCCGGCAGCCACACTATATAATCCTGAATCTTGCCATCGGCGGGTCGTCAGGAGGGGACCCCTCAAACACGGAATTCCCGGTAAGATTCGAGGTAGACTATGTGCGTATTTACAAAAAAATAGAATAACAGAGCCCGCCAGTTATTAATGACAGCCGGCCGTGTATGGAAAACGATGTCTGTCCCCAATAGATTGGTGTTGTTATAAAACACGACACTTTTTTCGCTAATTGTTCAAGTGGTTAGCGAATACGGACGCCCCAACCGCGGCCTGCGTTATTAATATCACATATTCCGGATATCCCGGCACTTTGGCACTACTAATGGTATGCTCTTCGATTTCGCTCGAAATGGCAATGAAAAATGCGCAATAAAATGGTTCCTGTCAGGTACTCCATTACAAAACAGGAACCAATATCGCTGAACAATGAACAGGGTTCAATTATCTGTTCGGTACTTTAGTATTCGGGACAGTTCGGTCGTTTTATCCTTTGACCTTGACCTTGAAGGCCTTGGCCTTTTCGGCCTTCGGCAGCATTATGTTCAGCACGCCGTCTTTGCAGGTCGCATCAATCTTGCCCTGGTCAACATCGGTGGGCAAAGTCACCTCTCGCCTGAAGCTGCCATAGGTGCTTTCAACATGGTAGTAGCCTTTTTCCTTTTTCTCCTCGGTTAGCTTCTTTTCTCCGCTGATGGTCAATGTGTTGCCATAGACGGAGATGTCAATATCTTCAGCCTTGCAGCCGGGGACCTCGGCCCTAACAACAATCGCATCTTCCTGCTCGGCAACGTCGATTGCGGGCCAGGCTTTGTATCCTGCAAACGGCCTGTCCAGGCCTCTGAAGAAGCCGTCAAACAAGTCGTCCATTTCGCCGTGAAGTCTTGCCAAACTGCCTCTGTTTCCTTTGTTAAATCTTACCAGTGTCATAGTAACACCTCCTTTCAAATTCTTCTCACTCTCTATTTTTTTAATTTCTAAAGTACTTTGAATAAGTTCTACGACAATCACTTTAATTGAGGCTTCACCTCAGACCACTTCATTCCTGGATTCCCGCTTTCGCGGGAATGACAGGGAAACGATTGTCTAAAAACTTTTAATAGCAGCTTATTAACTTTTCAAACTTCCACCAAGCTAATGAGCAAACGCTGTGCCAGATTGTAGGTGGACTAAATTAGCTCAAAAACAACGGTTAATGGGTTTATCGTGTCTACCATTGGCCTTGCCGGGCTGTCAAATTGGCATTTTTTCTGTCAAGTCCAGCACAAAAACAACAAGCAAAGGAGCGTTTCAGTGGGTCATAACAAAGGAAAGACAACATCTCCGAACCAAGTTTATGGAGTTTACCGGAACGCTATTTTGGTGTGAGACAAATGCAAATGGTGGGGCAAGCCCCACCCAACCGCTTCCAAGAATGAATAATAAAAAACTATTCTTTTGTCGGCGGGCTAAAATACTGGAAGAACTCCGAATCGATAGGCAAAACGATGGTTGTACCTTTGCCAAGGGACTTGCCGTAAGCTTCCAAAGTCCGGACAAATGAATAAAACTCAGGGTCCTTTTCATAAGCCTGGGCATATATTTTGAGGGCCTCGGCGTCGCCTTCGCCTTTCGTTTTCTCGGCCTGCATGTAACTGTCTGCGAGCAGTATTGTCTTATCTTTGTCGGTCTGGGCCCTAATCTTTACAGCCTCCTCCTCTCCTTCAGAGCGGTATTTTTTTGCGATTCTCTCCCTTTCGGCCTTCATTCGGTCATAGACCGAATGTGTAACCTCCTGCGGCAGGTCGGCACGCTTTATTCGCACATCGATAACCTGGATGCCATAGTCGGCGGCTTTCCGGGCGCACTGCTCAGCCACCTCGTGCATTATCTTCTGGCGGTTGACCGACACTACTTCCGTCAAGGTGTGCCTGGCAAGCTCTTCGCGCATCTCGGAAAAGACGATATCATCCAGTCTTGACTGGGCGCCGAACTCGTTTCCTACGGTTTGATAGAACTTGAGCGGGTCGATGATTTTCCACCGGGCATAGTTATCAATAACCAGGTGCTTTTTGTCATCGGTTATAATTTTTGCCGCAGCAGCGTCATATTCCAAAACCCTGGCTTCGAACTTGTGCTCTTTCTGAATTAGTGGAATCTTGAAATGCAGGCCTGGTTGGTTTACGTCTCTTACGGGTTTTCCCAACTGGGTGACAATGGCCTGTTCGGTTTCATCTACAGTGAACAGCGAAGTGGCCAGTGCCGCCACAATTAACGCGATGATTACAATCCCAATGATGATTTTTTTATTCATCTTTGCCTCCGAGGTTCCGGGTCTGTATTTTGCGGTGTATTGCCAAATGGGGCACCCTCAAGGGGCAAAAGTTTCAGCAGGCCGTTTCCGGTTTCGGAATCTATAACAAACTTTTTGATGCCCGGGAGCACTTGCTCCATCGTTTCCAAATATAGCCGTTTTCGTGTTACATCTTTTGCCTTTTCGTACTCTTTAAGCACAGCCAGAAATTTCGCCACATCGCCCTGTGCCCGCTTTATCTTCTCTTCCTTGTAAGCCTCAGCCGCCAGGACTATGCTCCTGGCTTCGCCGCGTGCCTTGGGGATGATGTCCTCTTTATAGCCCTCGGCTTCCTGTATCAATTTATCCTTATCCTCCTTGGCGCTTACCACGTCGCTAAATGATGAAGCAACCTCTTTTGGGGGCTGGACAGTTTGAAGCTTGACCTCGGTTATTCGAATGCCGCTTTCGTACCCATTGACTATTTCCTGAAGGAGGTCGCGGATATCGATTTCGACCTGCAGTTTTTCCCTGATGAGGACATCGTCAATCGGCCTTTCCCCGACAACCTGCCGCAGCGCCACTTCGGCTGCGTCCTTAATTGTACCCTGTGAACCTTCAAGATTGCGCACATTAAACAGGTAGTCGGCTGCGTCCTTTATCTTATACTGGACTATGATTTGCGCATCGATAATTTGCTCATCACCTGTAAGCATTAGTGACTCTTCAGGGTGGAACCTGTACCTTGCCGGCGGACCCGGGCTGACGGTTTCAAAGCCGATTTCTAATCGCCGTGCCTGCTGTATCTTGGGCCTGTTGACTTTTTCGATTGGGCTGGGCAGGCGGTAATGCGGACCCGGCTCAGTTGTCCTTACAACCTTTCCAAATCGGCGTATCACCCCCTGCTCATCAGGCCCTACGATATATATCCCCGACAAAAGCCATATTGCTAATAGAATCGGGACTATCCATTTGATCCAGGGGATCCACTGTTTGGGAAGTTTAAAATTCATCCTATATTCACCTGTTTCCCATTGACTTATCCGTTCCATAGTAGATCCTTTCCAGGATATAAGCAATGTACAGCCGCTACCGCATATTACTAATTATAGGTAAGCCCGGCATTGTGTCAATAAAATTTAGATGTAGGACGGGTGCCCGTCAAGTTTGTAGGTGAATTTTTCAAGCCGCCAGCGGCTTTTGTAACCACAGCTCATCCCATCTTTTATTCAGCCAAGTTATCCGTAATGCTAATGTTGCTGACGAGCCGGCTCTGC
>Ga0315551_10000737_pt1 | contig 25950 bp, 21 predicted proteins | sample SalMarSW160290MG_FD_203678 | JGI IMG/M metagenome (GOLD analysis project Ga0315551, IMG submission 203678) | Salt marsh sediment microbial communities from the Plum Island Ecosystem LTER, Massachusetts, United States - Salt Marsh Sediment SW1602-90 ...
TCTTCTTTTCCCCCTCCAGGCATGCGTCATACTTTCTGCGTTGATCCTTGCTTTTTTTCCCTCTATCATAAAACTCAAAGAGGCACTATTTATTTCATTCCTTTTAAGCACTCTCTTCATCTACATTTCTCTTCAACTCTACTCTTCTCACCGGAATCATTCTCTGATTGAGCACTCCCTTCAAAACATCATAAAATCACAAGAGCATTGGGGAAATTTCCTCATCGAGCAATCGCTGCCTGAGATCGATAAAAAGAGGGATATCATTCTCTCCTTCTTCCACAGACAGGAGCCAGAGCAATTGGCCCGATCGCTCTGGGAAAGAACCTTGATCGCGAAATTCAACTGGTATTCCAGCCTTGAGATCATGAACCCCGAGGGTATGCTTCTCAGCCGGGCTTCCCTTAATGTACCCGGCCTTTTCCGTCTTGATTATATCCTTCCGGTCAACCCAGAATGGTCCATTTTCCGCCAGAGCGTCCCTTATATGGGAAAAGAGAAGGATTTTCTCATCGCTTATAAAGACTGGTTCGAGGAAGAAAATTATCTAGGTAGAATGATTCTCTATCTATCCATCGACTACGACATGCTGCCCTTCCTTTATTCAGCCAATCCCTATTTTGAGCTACTGAGAGTCTCTTCTATTCCTTCCCTCGATCAATTTGACTTTGGATTTGCCATCTTCGATGACCAAGCCAAATTAATCTTTAATCCAAACAAAATATCATCAGGAATACCTACTCAAGTCTTTCAGGCAGTTCAAAATCCTCCTGGTTTTCTCTGGTCTCATTTTAAGGACAGGAATAAAAAATTTAAATGTTTCTATTTTAGAAATAACAACAGGATATATTCTCTTTTCTTGCCGGCAAAAAACCTCTTTGATTATTCTGTGGGATTCTTGAAACTCTTCTCCCTCTACCTCATCTTCTCTGTGTTCCTTATCGGAATTATCTCACTGAGCTTTGGAAAAAGGAGAATCCGAAGTCCCTTCTGGTCCTTTTCCAACCGCGTCTATATTTCCTTTTTTGCCGTGGCTATCATTCCCCTTCTTCTCTTTACCTTTTTCACTCGGAGTTTTTTCAGCCGAATATTTGCTCAGCAGTTTACAGAAAAAGCCGAAATCCACGCAAACCTTGCTCAGAGGGTTATGGAAGATTTCAAATTTTTCCAAGAAGAAGAGCAGCTCGCCCCTACCCTCCCCCCTGAAAATGTAGTCCTCTGGATAAGCACCACCATCTCAAACGACGTCAATCTGTACCAAGAAGGAAAACTCATCTCATCGAGTCGGCGTGAATTTTTTGATTCCGGACTCCTGCCAGAGCTGATCGATGGAGAAGTCTACTTTCGAATTCAGTATGAAAACGATCCTCTCTACACTCAAACTCAAAAAATCGGAGATTATTCCTTCCACACCCTCACCATTCCCTATTATCTCGAGGATCCCCCGCTTTTTATCTCCCTTCCTTTTCCTCTTGAACAGCAGGAAATATCCGGAGCCACCGAGAAGCTGATCGAATTTCTCTTCTTCATTTCGTTTTTTTTCATCGCCGCTGTCCTCTTCCTCGCCCGAGGTCTGGGAGGAATGATCGTCACTCCCATAAGACAGCTCCTAAAAGGAACCAAACAAGTCAGCCTGGGCGATCTTGAAGTATCCATATTCCACAAACCTGAAGACGAGATGAAGACCTTGATTGATGGATTCAATGCCATGGTCAAGAACTTAAAGAAACATCAGCAAGAATTAGCGGAAATGAGCAAGAAGGTTGCCTGGGCAGAGATGGCTCGCAAAGTCGCTCATGAAATAAAAAACCCTCTCACTCCGATTCAGCTTTCCGCTGAGCACATATTAAAAGTCTATGAGGACAAGCCAGAGGATCTGGATCAAATCCTCAAAGAATCAGCTTCTTACATCATCAAGGAGGTCGAAAACTTAAGAAAAATCGCACATGAATTCCTGGATACTTCCAAAGAAACCGTTCTGCGCAAGGAGCGCATCGACCTGCGAGAACTCATCCAGGATACAGTTACTCCTTATAGAAAAATCCTTTCGGAAAGGATCTCTATCCGAGATTCTTACCTGGGTGAGGATTTTTTGATATGGGCAGACAAAGATAAATTGAAGATTGCCTTGAGAAACATCCTCACCAATGCCATTGAAGCTATCCTTAACCAAGGAGAAATCAAGGTTACCACATCTCAAGAAAAAGCGGCATTCAAACTTGAAATAGAAGACACGGGAATGGGTATCAGCCAAGATCTGGTGGATCGCATCTTCGAGCCATCTTTCTCCACAAAAGACGTGGGAACAGGGCTGGGACTTCCTATCGCCAAGAAAATCGTAGAGAGCCATGGAGGAACGATCAAGGTTTCCAGCAAGGAAAATAAGGGAACAAAAATCCTGATAACCCTTCCGCGCTAATCCGTTAAACGCATTTCCGTTTCCGTGAAAGGGATGAGGGCTGGAGGTTCGTCAGCACGCTTATTTTCCCCAGCGAGGAAAATCCGCTCCCGTTCGGACTTCGCTCTTCTCTCCTGCGGAGAGAAACCGTGCCCGCTCAGTCCTCACAGGGGCTTTCTCACCCCCAGCCCTCATCCCTTTTTAAATATTCTCTACTCATCAAGAATTTTGAGATGCTTCAAAACAACCCCTAGCGTTTTTTACAAATTTATGGAAGAATAATCTCTCAAAAAAACAAGAAAAACTTCGTTCAGATTCATAGAATTCGCGGATGAAGTATTACTGAAGAAGGGAAGTCAACGATGAGAAAAAGCCTGGTAACATACCACAGCTTGACAGGAAATACTAAAAAGATAGCGGAAGCAATCTATGAAGCCCTGGAAGGAGAGAAAACCATAAAGCCCTTGGATGAAGTGGAAGATATCGAGGAATACCAGCTTGTTTTCATCGGGTTTCCTGTTCATTCTCACAGCGTTCCCTACAAGGTTGAACAATTCCTGAATAATATCCCCTCAGGAAAAAAAATCGCCCTTTTTTCTACTTATGGATCTCATACGGGAAGCCGATTGTCCAGAGCAGCCCTTGAACATGCGGTCGTTCTAGCTGCCAAAGGAAAAATTTTGGGCACATTTTCTTGCCGAGGAAAAGTATCGGTAGAAGCCCTGGAAAAGCTAAAAAAATCTCCAGAGCACCAACTCTGGACAGAGATGGCCGCATCAGCCCATACCCACCCAGACAAGAGTGATATCGCCGATGCTCAGAGCTTCGCCAGATGGATAATGGCTCTTCATTCACAAGAGCACAAATGATTCCTTCGGAAAAGAATCCCCCTTCATAAACTCAAAAAGAAAGCCGACAAAAATGGATAAGAAATGGGGAGGGCTGACCGCTCAGCATCAACCTCTTTCGCGGTTATCCGGGCCTTAACCTCCTCTGACCTCTTTCACCAATTTTTCTGCCACAGTATAAGGATCGATCTCTCTTTTAAAGATTCTCTCCACATATCCTTCCCACTCAGAGTTTCGGATATTCTGGGCGACTTCCTGGTAGATTCTCTCTGTGATGATATCTTTGAGCATCCAAGATATAAATCTCTTCCTTCTCGCTTCCTGTTGCTTGCGGTTTTTACTTGAAATGAGCCTGTGGATTTCACCAATCAATCCTTCTATTCCTTCCCCCTCGGTGGCCACTGTTTTGACCACAGGTATCGATTCCTCCTTTTTCAGACCCATGTCCAGCACAGCCTTCAGCTGTCTCTCTACTCTCTCCGTCTCCGGTGAATCAGCTTTATTAAGCACAAAGATATCAGCTATCTCCATAACACCTGCCTTGAAGATCTGGATGTCATCCCCTGAACCGGGGAACAAAACCACCACAACCACATCAGCCAGTTTGACCACCTCTACTTCGTCCTGACCAACCCCCACCGTCTCCACAAGAATAAGGTCCTTGCCTGCTGCTTCAAGGACGGTGATCGCTTCCCCAGTGGTCTTGGCCAACCCGCCCAGATGGCCCCGGGTAGCCATACTCCTGATGAAGACTTCCGGGTCAATGCTATGCCGCATCATTCGGATGCGATCGCCAAGGATAGCGCCTCCACTGAAAGGACTGGAAGGATCCACAGCCACGATACCGATTTTCTTTTCTCTCTTCCGGAGGAGGGGAATCATCTGGTCAACCAAAGTGCTCTTGCCAGAGCCGGGGGAGCCAGTGATTCCGACCACCACGGAACGGCCGCTATGAGTAAATATCTTCTTCAACAGTTCTCGCGCTTGGCGGCCCTCATCTTCTACCATGGAGATCGCCTTGGCAATTGCTCTCGGATTGCCCTTAAGCAATTCCTTCGCAATACCGACCATTTCTCCTTCTACTTCTTATTTATTGACAAGATTCTTTTGGACTGAATTCTGAGATTGGTTCTTCTTTGGATTGGAATCAATACTCAGAAAGGACTTTATGGGCAATGATCCAACGTTGAATCTCAGATGTCCCTTCTCCGATAGTGGCCAGTTTTGAATCCCTGTAGAACTTCTCTACGGGATAATCCTTGGTAAAGCCATATCCTCCGAATATCTGTACCGCCATGGAGGAAGCTTTCACCGCAAGCTCACTGGCGAAAAGCTTGGCCATAGCCGATTCCTTTGGAATCTTCTTCCCCTGATCCTCAAGAAATGCCGCCCGATAGGTCAGGAGACGAGCCGCTTCCAGCTCTGTAAACCCATCGGCAAGCATCCATTGGATCGCCTGGAAATTGGCGATGGGCTGATTAAACTGGACCCTCTCCTTGGAATATTTGAGGCTCTCCTCCAAAGCTCCGGCAGCGATGCCCAGAGAAAATCCAGCGATACTGACTCTGCCCCCATCCAGGATAGCCATGGCCTGTCTGTATCCTTTTCCTTCCTCCCCAACCAAGTTTTCCGCAGGAACCTGGACATCTTCGAATATAAGCTCAGAAGTATCAGCCGATCTAATTCCTAATTTATCTTCCTTTTTCCCTGGTTTAAATCCTTCCATCCCCTTCTCCAGGATAAAAGCAGAGACACCATCCCTTCCCTTCTCAGGATCTGTGACCGCCACCACCACGGCAATCTCAGCCAAGGAGCCATTGGTGATAAAAAGCTTTGTGCCATTGAGAACCCAATGATCTCCTTTCTTCACAGCCTTGGTCCTGAGGGCAGCTGCATCAGAACCTGCTTCAGTCTCGGTCAGGCCCCAGGCTCCTAATGTCTGGCCAGAAGCCAATCGAGTCAGGTACTTTTTCTTCTGCTCTTCGTTGCAGAACATGTTGATGTGGTTTGAACAGAGAGAATTATGGGCAGCAACAACCAAGCCAACCGAAGGATCGACCTTGGAGATTTCCTCCAGGATGAGGACGTAGTCAACATTTGAATAGCCAGCACCCTGATATTCTGGGGGGATGATGATTCCTAACAGCCCCATCTCGCCCAGCTTCTTGGTTAATTCCTCTGGCCATTTTCCTTTCTCGTCGCTATCTTTGACAAGGGGTTGGATTTCCTTCTGGGCAAAATTCCTGATGGAATCCCTTAAAATTTCCTGTTCCTGGGTTAATAAAAAATCCATTCTCTCTCCCTTTATGAATTCATGACATGATTGAATGAATGAGAATCATTTTTTTCTATGACAGTTAACCTGCATTATTCAGGAAGTCAAGGGACACGTTTCCGATTTCAGAAAATCGATACATGTCCTCAATTTCCCCTCTATTCCATGAAAGGTTTCGCATGTTTACGGATAATACAAGTTAGTAATTCTTTTCCATATTACTTTTTACTCCACGAACAATCAAGGAAATTTTTATCTCCCTTATTTGACACTCCAGGGGAAATGCTCTACATTGGAAAGGTGCAAATCATAAAGATTATTCTCTACACCTTCCTGATCTACATCGTCTATCTGATCATCCGCTTCTTCCGCGCTTTGAGCAAAGTCAAAAAGTCACCACACCCACCAAGACCTGTTTCAGGATTCATGGTCAAGGACGAAATGTGTAACACCTATCTTCCCAAGGAAGATGCCATAAGAGAAATCCATCAAGGAAAAGAATATTATTTTTGCTCAAACGAATGCCGTCAGAAATTCCTCCAGCAGAAGAAGCCTCAGTAAATCGTCCTCGGCCTTCATCCTTTAAAAAGAAGGGGGGAAGTAATGAAAGTTTCTTTGAGTCTTCGTAAATTGCGGAGCTATTCAGCGAAAAAGCCTTATGGGGCCAGACTCCAGGCATCTATTGTGATTGCATCTGTAAGACTCTCTTGTTCGTGCACAAAGTTAGCAGGCATGATGTAGGAATCTCCACTTCTTATGATGATCTCCTCTTTCTTTCCCTCTTTACTGATGATGATCTTCTGCTCCCCTGCAAGGATGGTTGTCACCTGTTCATAGGAATGTTTGTGGGGAGGTACCTTGGAGCCTTTTTTATATTCAAATTTAGCCATGAGAACGTCCTTACCACAAGCAAGGGTCCTCCGGACTACCCCATCGAAAACATTAACTTCAGGTTGATTCTCTTTGCTTATTTTTAACATGCCGAACCCTTTCTTCGAGAAAATGTCCTCCTTTCAGAAAATAGAAGGAGGTTCTTTGAGGCTTTCAAAAATGGGCCCATGTGATCTGGAAATCGCTGAATTCTCCCTTGTATTCTTCCCAATTCACTTCCGCATTCTCCACATAAGCCATAGGGGGTCCTTCCCTTAATCGGGAAATGAGATCCTCTATTCTGTCTTTATCCCCTTCTGCCAAGATCTCAACCCGGCCATCCATCATGTTTCTAACCCAACCCGTAAGATGGAGAGAAGCAGCCCATCTTCTGGTGTGATCCCGGAAAAAGACTCCCTGGACTCGACCGGACACAAAGATATGGGCCCTAGCATTCATCTCTTAAATCGCATCTATATTAACACAACAGAGGAAAAACGTAAAATTGGCTTTTGTGCCTCTTTTCTTCTAAAATGAATGCGGTAAAGAAAGGCGCTCCTTTGGTGAAAAAAATTCTCCTTTCCGTAGCTGGATACGATCCCACTTCCGGCGCCGGAGTGCTTCTCGATGTGAATGTCTTCCGCTTCCTCGACTTTATGGGGATGGCCATCCTGACTGCTGTAACTTCACAAAACACCAAAGTGGTTAACAAGATCCATAGCCTTCCGCCTGAATTTCTGTGGAGTCAGTACCAATCAATTAAAGAGGATGTTTCCCTCTCCGGCATCAAGGTAGGGATGGTTGCATCCAAAGAAAATATTCAGGTGGTTGCCAGGATTTTGTCCCAGCATTCCCGTATTCCCAGGGTAATTGACCCAGTCTTCAAATCCAGCTCGGGCCAGTGGCTTATTGACAAGGATGTTCTATCCAGTTATATCCAAGCCATCAAAGGAAAAGCCACTCTCCTCACTCCCAACCTGGAAGAGGCTGCGCTTATATCAAGGAATAGAGTCAGCACAGCCGATGAGATGAAGGAAGCTGCCGAAAAAATCTATGAAATCACCCGGATTCCCTGCCTGGTTAAAGGAGGACACCTGCCCAAACAAAAAATTGACTTCCTCTTTGACGGAAAAGAGTTTTTTGCTCTGGAAAAGGAAGAAATCAGGACAAGAGTCCACGGGACAGGATGTTTCTTCTCTTCAAGCCTTCTTGCCTATTTAGTCAAAGGCAATCCTCTTGATAAGGCCTTCTTCCTCGCCTCAAAGCTTACCCAAAGAGCCATCAGAAAGGCCCAGGCAATCGGCAAGGGCCAACACATCATCAACCTTCCTCTTTAAAGCCCGGAATCAGGCTTATTCAGGAATGAAAGCCTGAAGCAAAAATCTAGCCTCTAGCATAAAATTAATGACGAGGCCTGAACTCAGAATCCTTTTTTCCTGTTTCTCCCACATTTGCCAAAAATCTTTGAAGAAGCACAGGACCGATAATTTGATTGATAGCAATCACAGTCAAGACCAGTGCTTTGAATTCTCCTCCCCATGAAGGGAAAGTTCTCTCGATGATTATAGCCATTCCCAAAGCCACCCCGGCCTGGGAGATGAAACCTGCCCAACTCTTCCTCTTGATGACTGAATCTTCTTTAGCCAGCTTACCTCCGGCATAGGTCCCGCAAAACTTGAGAATTCCTCTCCAGATGACAAAGGTAAGGGCTAAAATCCAGCTTGTCCGCAGGGCACCAAGGTCGATGGACGCTCCAGAAATGGCAAAAAATATGATAAAAACGGGAACAGAGCTTCTCTCTAGAGCATCGATCAGGCTTTCACCTTGTGATGAAAAATTTTTGACTAAAAAGCCAGCAAGCAAGCAGACAAGGAGAGGATGCCACCCGAAGCTTTGTGAAATCTGATAGGTAAAGAAGGCAACACTCAATACGAATACAGTGATCTCTTTTTTGACAAATTTCAGATAAAAGGTGACTCCTATGCCCACAGCAATCCCTAAGAGAACAGAACCGCCGATCTCTGACAAAATATGGAGAAGAAATCCGAAATCAAACGCCTGTCCAGGGAAAACCAAGGACTTAGAGAAAGAAAGGGAAAAAGCAAAAAAGATGATCAGCGCAAAATCTTTGACCACAGCTACGCTCAGGACCAGATCCGTATATTTTCCTTTGGCCCGACTCTCGGTGATGACAGCTACAGTGGTGGAAGGCGAAGTGGCTGTAGCCAGAGTCCCCAGAAGAAGAGAGAGAGCCAAGACTTCAAGTCCGGGCTTTCCCGAAAAAAAGGGAAAGAACGAACGAAAAAGCCATACAAAAAGAATCACTCCACCCACGATAAAAACTGTCTGGAAAAAAACAAGAAAAGTAATGGCACGCCAGTTTCCTCTGAGCTTCTCTCGATCCATCTCTCCACCAGCGGTCAAAGCTATCAGACTTAAGGCCAATCCATCCAGGAGTTGCAAGTCATGGACTTCCCCTGTTTGCAGGAGTTTGAGAAGATAAGGGCCACAAACAATTCCTGCCAGAATATATCCCGTGATTTGAGGAAGCTTGAGTCGGTTGATATTCTTTCCCCCTAAAAAGGCAAAAATCATGATGAAACCCAGGGCAAGGGAGGACCCCTGTTCAGGAAGAGAAAAGGGAGCAGAGAGAGGACTTCTGAGAAAAAGCATAACCGCGAAGACGAGGAAAAGGACAATAATGCTCATTCTTCCGACTCAAGCCTTAACAGAGATATTTTCAAAGCCCAGGGGCTAACAAACTCACTGATGATGATGGAAAGGAGAGCTGCGGAAAAAAAGATATCGGTAAGAGGCAATGGATACATCAATTTGATACTGATGGCAAATGCCACCGCTATGCCTCCTGGGGAGAGAAAGCAGAGGCCGAAACGGAAAGGAAGAGGATAGGGAAAGTCAAGCAATCCGCCAACAGGCTTCAGAGGAAGAGAAAAACCAATAACCCTCAAAATCACAATAAGCCCGACTAATATGGCAATAGTGTATTCGAAATCGAGTTCCCATAGAGCTCCGATGAGTATCAAAAAAGTTATATAGAAAGGCTTCTCTGCCGAGAGGAGAAGAGGGTATATTTTCTCTTGAATCCTGGTAAGGTTGGATAAGGTTACGCCCATGACCATGCAGACACAGAGAGGAGGAAGGTTGAAAAAGAAGGCAGCACCGGATGCGAAAAACACCAAACTTAAAAGAAAGACAAAAACATCCTGTTCCCTGGCTCTCTTTCTGGTGAGAAGATGGAAGACAGATCCGATTAAAAGAGCAAAGAGGAGCAAAGAAGAAAAAAGGATAAGACCTTCCAAAAAGATCTTCTGCGCAGAAAAGGGATAGCGCCAAAAAGATGAAATGAGGATCAAGCCGCTAACCGCCCAAAATCCACTGACGCTGACTAGAAATCGCGCCAGATAATAATAATCTCCCTTCCTGGGTAGCATCGAAGTGGCAAAATTGAGGAGAGTAGGTGAGCTGAGACTTGCCAGAAGACCAAAGGCCACCGCCATCCCGTAAAGAAGATAGGAGGGTTGAGACGAAAATAAAACAGACAAAATCCAGGCAAAGGACAGGCTAACTAGAGCAAAAACGAAAAAAGACTGCAGAAAAGAAAGACCGATGAATTTTCGGGGGAACCGTCGAAGATAACGAAATTCAAGCTGAAAGCCGAACAGAAATCCAATCCAACCTAATCCCAAACTGATCAGAGGATGAAGCCCTTTGAGCACCTCTGGACTCAAAACATTGAGTCCATGTTTACCCAGGACAATGCCCAAAAAGACATAGATCAATCCGGAAAGAATGAAATAATTGGTGGGGGTGAGGAATTTCTTTCCCCTGAAAAGGAAGCGAGAGCCGAGAAAGGCGATGAGGATAAGAAAGCCAAAAGCAAAAAAGACTTTCATAAAGATTAAATTTCTGGCTTCAAGCCTTCCACTCTCTCTATGGGAATAGTGAAGACAATTCCTGTTCCTGGCTGGTTTATGTCTCCCAAAATATTACGCAGAAGCTCGATGGCCGGCTTTTCTTTCTCATCTCGGATAGCAGAAAAAATAGTCTTGTTGTGAGGTTTATTGCCGGTAAACATGAATCTCAATCCGGCAAAAATGGGAACTTCCTCAGAAAGGATATGGCCCATACCAATGCTGTCTATCACAGTGGCCCCTGTGATACCGATTTCAATAAAGCCTTCCAGCACTTCCTCCAGTTTTTCCACCTTGTTGAGTATCACTATTAAAAGTTTCATCAGATCTTTACTTCTTCTTCCTCAAATATCGAACAGATATCACTGGGAGATTTGGCCTTTTTTATCTTCTCCACGACTCTGGTTTCCTTTACCAGCCGGCAGATATGGGCCAGGACCTTTAGCTGATAACCAGGATTGTCTTTAGTGCCCAACAGGAGAAGAATGACATAGGTCAGCCTCTGGTCTGCCGCCTCAAAATCCATACCTTTTCTTATTAATGCCAGAGCAAGAAGAGGCTTCTTAATCTTATCCGTTAAAGCATGTGGAACGGCAATCCCCTTCTCCAAACCAGTACTTCCCAGGCCTTCTCTCTTCAAGAGTTCACCCAAGATTACCTTTTCTTCAGTTATCAATCCCCTTTTTTTAAGGCCTGAAACAAATTCTTCCAGAATTTCTCTTTTATCTCCAGGCTTCAAATCCAGAAAAATATGATCTTCTGTTAAAAGTCCGCAGATCTTCATCTTTCACCCCTCTTCTTATTTTTCACTATTGCGAGTCTTCCTTCAAGGGTTTGAGCAAAAGAATGCCCCTGGCCTCATCTTCGATCTCCTCTGAAGAGAAAAGCATAGGATGATAAAGCTCTCCCAGCCAGAGAGGAATCTGATCATCATAGGAATGACTCAAGACATGACCACTCTGACCAGAAGTGATGACACAGACTGAGTTGCGGTGATCGCCGAGATCTATGATCTGACGGTAGGAGACACCGTGGGTGACTCCAGAATCTCTTATGGAGAAAGAAACCTTCACAGTAAAAGCATTACCATCCAGCGGATAAGGGCCGCGGTTAAAAAATCTCAAGAGAGAAGATTGGCCCAGCACATGGCGAAAAGTGATGGCATGCATCCTGGTCCAATCCCAGTTCTCCACAGCACCGTATTTCTTCTCTAACCAACGCCGAGCTTTCTCCAGGCTGACTTCAAAGATGCGCTCCCGGCTCTCGATAGAATCTGTCTCCTTATCATCAAACCAGGGAGAAAAAGGCTCAGAAAGGATACGAAGGAGTCCGGCCTTCTTGCGCCGGTAAAAAAAATCGAACCTCTCGAACTCTTTGCCCAGCTCATCCTGAAACACTTCTTCGTGAAGAGCATCCATAAAAGCCAGAAAAAGGGCTGCCCCTTTTTGAGAATTCACCTGCAAATCCCATTCTCTGAGGATATCAAGCGATTCTCTGAGGCCGGTCTTTTCTCCTTTAATTCCCCGGAGAAGGGGCAGGATAAGCTCTGCCTTCTTGGAATATATATCATTCTGAATACGCTTCAATGTTTCCGCATCTTGCTTTTCCTTTTGCAGAAGCAGCTCTTCTATTCTTTCGGCTCTGAATGGAGCATCCCAGTCAAGACTCACATAATAGGGATAATTCTCGGGAATGATCTTGTTGTTTGCGGTAACGATGTATCCCTTCTCTGGGTTAAAAAGGTTTGGCTTTTCCTCCTCGGCTATGTCCCCCTGCCATTGCCCATCCTCGACCCATCCTGGAAAAGGATAAAGAGCAGCTTCTTTCGGCCTGAGAGGTATTCTTCCGCTTAGGTAATAACCGATGTTGCCATACCTGTCAGCATAGACAAAATTGTGGGAAGGAGCATCAAACAGCTTGAGTGCCTCCTTGAACTCCTCCCAATTGCTGGCTTTGTTGAGCAGATAGAAGGCCTCAAAAGTCCTTCCTCCCTCATAGACAGTCCAGCAGAGCGATACGGGGACCTGAGCTTCCAAAATTATTGGAGAAATTATAGGGCCTCGTTCTGTCCACAGGATCTCCATCTTCTCAGCCTCTTTCCTTCCTCTGATTCTGATCTTCTCTTGGGTTTTGCGGAGAGGCTTCCAACCTTTCCCACTCAAGTACATATCCTTGGAATCATTGAATCTTTCCAGATAAAGATCCTGACAATCAGCGGTGGAATAGGTCATTCCCCAGGCAATATGCTGGTTATGACCAAGAATCACCAGGGGACTGCCAGGAATGGATACGCCCACAACATTCATGGTGGGACAATTCAGATGGATTTCATACCAGATTGGGGGAAGGCTGATTTCAAGATGGGGATCGTTGGCCAAGAGAGGTTTTCCAGATACAGTCTTGCTTCCTCCAAGAACCCAGCTGTTGCTTCCTTGACTGTCATGTGTTTTCAACAAAGGGGAAAGAGAGATAGCCGCCAACTCGTGGGAGGGAATAACAGCTCCTTCTTCTAAGATGGAAAGAGCTTCTTCCGGGCCAAGCTTTTTGACAAGTCTCGCTCTCATCACTTCGTTCTGATATTCGTAGGAAAGGGCAAGAGCCATAATCCCTCTCACCAACAGCGAATCAACGAGTTGCCAAGGTTCTGGGCGATAGCGTAAAAGCAAAAACTCAGGAGGCCAGTTCCATCCCCGGGAATCCATCCAGGCATTCACGCCTTTAGCGTAGCAGATGAGAAGCTCCTTCATCTTTGAGGAAACCTTCTCAAGGTCTCTTAAGGCGACCTCCCTGAGGGAAAAATTTCTGAGAAGCCTGTCCTTCTCAAATGTTTTTTCCCCGAAGATCTCAGAAAGCCTGCCGTATCCCGCCCTCCTGTTCAGGTCCATCTGCCACATTCTCTCCTGGGCGTGGATGTAACCGCAGGCGAAATAGAGGTCTTTTTCGTTTCGGGCGAAAATATGAGGAACTCCCCAGCTATCCTTGATGATCCTCACCTCAGCGCTAAGGCCTTCGAGAGAGCGTTTTCCCTTTATTTCAGGGATAGATCGGTAGAAGTATGCAAAGAGGAAGACCAGGATGCCTAAGAGAATGAGAAAAAGAGAGAGTAAAAAATATCCGAAGATTTTTTTCATCGGACTTCAGAATTCTGAGGCGAATTCTCCTCGATGCCGATGATTTCGTCTGCTTGGTTAAGAACCTTTTCAGAAAATTCAATGTTTTGTTTCTTGGCTGCATTTAAATTTAAATACAACCTGATTTTATCCATATATTGGAAAGGGATATCCCCTGGGCTTTTTCCGTTTTTAACCTGGATAGCCATGAGACCAGATTTATAACCCATATCAAAAAAATCCCAGCCCAATGCCGCGCTGGCTCCCAGATGGGTAGAGAGAAGGAATCCCCCCAGAAGAGGAATGTTATTTTCCTCTGCCACCCTTCCTACGGCTTCGAAGGAAGCGTTGATGGTGTTATCAGAGATCTGATAAATGGCATCGATCTTCTCGTTAACCAAAGCCTGAGCAGCGAGAAGAACCTCGCTTTTGTTGGTGATGGGGATCTCTACTATTTCCAGGCCCAACTCACTGGCTGCTTCTCTCGCCAGCTCCAGATAGAATGCAGAATTGATCTCAGCAGGTGTCCATAACGTACCCACTCTTTTAGCCTGAGGAAGAATTTCTCTGAGAAAAACAAGGCTCTCTTTTATGGGACCTTTCGAGGAAACGCCGGAAACATTCTCCTTATGATATTGAGCAGACTTTCCTGCTCCAGCCAGGTAAGGATTGGCCACAGAAGAGAATATGATGGGGATTTGGTGAGTGGCATGAAGGGCAGCCTGAAGAGAGGAAGTGGAAAGGGCCACTATCATGTCAACCTTCTTCTCTACGAATTCCCGGGCAATTCTATGGACTTCGGGAATATCTCCCATTCCGTTCCTGATAATCAGCCGAATGTTCACCCCGTCGATCAGCCCGTTGTCTTCCAATGCCCGTAGAAATCCCTTTCGGACTTCATTCAAGTGAGGGGCATCATCAACCTGAAAGATGCCCATGGTATAAAGATCTTTCTCCGTCCTGTTGCAACAAGGAAAAAGGATGAGAAAAAACATAAAAATCATGCCTACTTTTCTCATTCCTGCCTTCCTCGATTTTCCTAAACATGATAAACAAAAAAAGTTTTGGTCGCAATCTTTTTTTGGAAAATTCAGGTCTTTCGTTTAAAATAAAGGCTCTATGGCCAGCTATTATATCGGAACAGCCGGTTGGAGCTACAAGGACTGGGAAGGCGTCGTCTATCCTGCAAGCAAGGGACGGAATTTTCATCCCCTTGTCTTTCTGGCCGATTACATCAACATGGTAGAGATAAACAGCACGTTCTACAGACATCCACCTCTGTATATGGCCCTCTCCTGGATAAAAAAAGTGGCGGCTCATCCCGATTTTCTCTTTGCAGTCAAGCTCCATCAGATCTTCACCCACCAGAGAAAAGACTTCACTCAGAAGGATGTGGATGAGTTCAAGCTGGGGATCGAGCCACTGAGAGCCAAAAGCAGATTGGCTGCCATTCTCGTTCAATTTCCTTGGTCTTTCATCGCTACGGCTTCTCATTATGAATACCTGGTGAGCCTTTTCGAACTCTTCTCGGATTATCCTCTGGCTATAGAGGTAAGACATTCTTCCTGGAACGACCCGCACTTTTTCGCCTTGCTTTCTGAGAACAATGTGGGCTTCTGCAATATTGATCAACCGATATTCCGCAATTCCATCCGTCCCAGTGCCATAAGCACCAACCTTCGATTCTCCTATGTCCGTCTTCACGGCCGGAACTATAAAAACTGGTTCAGGGAAGATGCAGGCCGCGACGAGAGATACAACTATCTCTATACCAAAGAAGAGCTGGAAGAATGGGTGGAGAGAATAAAAGAACTGGGAAAAAAAAGCGACAAGGTTTACGTCATCACCAACAACCACTACCGGGGCCAAGCTCTAGCCAATGCCCTCCAGATTAAGAACATGATCACAGGGGAGAAACTGGACATACCCCATGATCTCATCCAAAAATATCCTGTCCTCAAAGACATCATCGATAAGATTAAAAGCGGCCAGCTCGATCTCTTCGGCGAGGAGAAAAGCACATCCAAACCTGAGGGAAACGATGTGAAGGGAGAATGATTTCCTGAAAGTAAAATCCGGAAAGCTCTACCCAGGAGGAAAAAAGGCCGCCGAAATACCCGAGAAAATCATCTTCTGATCCGGGCCAATTCCTCATTCACAATAAATACGGACTGTCTCCTTGCCTTCCACCTCTACTGTCAGATCGTCAAGCTGAGTGACCAGATCCTCCAAATCCTCTGAAGTCACAGTTTTAAAATCGAAATCGATCCCCTTCTCCTGCAAGGCCTCATTCACCTTTGTCTGGGCATGCTTGGGGATGAAAGAAGCCAGCTTAAGTCCTGCTCTTATCAACTTCAAGGGAACACGAACATTCACTCTTTCCTTTTCTTCAGATCCTGGTCCTGGCTCGACAAGAATACGCAGATATTTCAGTTTTCCTTTCTCAGAAGGGATTTCTCTCTCCTCAACCTCAGGAGAGGAAAGAGCAGAAAGAAGTCTCTCTGCCTCGTCCACGCTGATTTTTCCTTTTTGAAGCATCTCTAAAATTTTGCGTCGTTCTTCACTCATGGTTTTCCTCCATTATTTTAATATAATCAGTATTTGATTCTTTTTGTCTTCGACCTGGATATGCAGGCCGGACAAAGAGAAGATTAATGAAAAGAGTATTGCATACACGGCAAGCGGTATCTTCCCATAACCTTGAGGCCAGAGGAGCAGGGCTGCGATCAGGACGAAGGGGAGCAATACGATCAGGAGGGCAAGGACCGCGATCCATAAAAGAATGATGGGGAAGCTAAGATTAACTTTTTTCCTGCCCCTCTCCACTATTTTCATCTTCATCAGCATGGGAATCATGATTGTCTCCTCAAGCTTTGCAAAGCTTCCTCAACTGAGATCTCACCTCTTTCCAGTCGGGCGATGATTTCGCTCTTCGAGGGGGGAGGATTGATCTCCACGAATTCAAGCTGCCGTGAAATCCTGTTCAACCGGTTCTTAACCGTGGGATAGCTGACGTTGAACAGCTCTTCCATTTCTTTGATCGAACCGTGGCTTCGGACAAAAGCGGTGATAAAAATCTGATCCTCCATGGTCAAGCGGGCAAGAGGAGGAAGTTCAAAGCTACCCTCCAGCACGATATCCCTCTCTTCGATCTTCACCCTCTCAATAGTCAGAGGATATCCACGGGTCAATCTGGTTAATTCATGCCAATCTTTTGCCATTTTTTTTCCTCGAAGTAAGCGTCCTTATTTCCGTGACAGTTTCAACAGCAGTCAGGTAAGCTGATTCGTTAGCCCGCAAATTTTCCCCAGCGAGAATGGAGAGGAACTATGCCCGCTCGCCTCCGGATGACTTCCTCCTCAGCTTACCTGGCTGCTGCTGCATCACGGTTTTGGAGATGCTTCCTTCATTGAATTAATTCTTCTTATTTTATATACCATAAAATATTCATTTTGTTAAGTTTATTATTAATTTATTTAATTTTTTTTAATAATTTAATTAATAAAATTAATGCATGGAATAAACAGCTCCTCCTTTTTCTGCATTTCTGGGAAGAATTCTTGACCTTTAGGGACACTCCTGCCACAGCATTTTCCTCATTTTTTTCAGGATGACCCGCTATTTTGTCCGTGATATATCTCTAGCAGGATGTCAACAGGTAAAAACCTGGAGCGTGGACTTGGGAAAAGAACAAATTGTGGTAATATATTGGCAGTAATCTCGGTGCAAGGAGGTATGATGAGGATTCATTCGAGAATTTTTATAACAGCAGCCTTGATATTCACACTTTTGTGCTGTCAGACGTCACAGAAGCCAAGAGACTATCCCTTCCAGCCGGTTCCCTTCACTGCCGTTAAGATCACTGATGAATTCTGGGCCCCCAGGATAGAGACCAATCGCACTGTTACCATTCCTCATGCCTTCCAGAAATGCGAAGAGACCGGCCGCGTGGACAACTTTGCCATTGCCGGAGGCAGGAAGCAGGGCGGACAGCGTGGAAGTTATCCCTTCGACGATACGGATATTTATAAGACTTTGGAAGGGGCCTCCTATGCTCTGATGGTCAAGCCTGACCCGGAATTGGACAAATACTTGGACGGTTTGATTGATCTCCTCGCCGCAGCCCAGGAAGAAGATGGCTATCTCTACACCGCAAGGACCAACAGGGCAGACCATCTGAAAAACTGGTTCGGCGATGAGCGCTGGGCCAATCTCAGCAGCAGCCATGAACTTTATAATGCCGGGCACCTGTATGAGGCAGCCGCAGCCCACTATCAGGCTACAGGAAAGCGAAACCTCCTGGACATCGCGCTGAAAAATGCCGACTTGGTGGGAAAGGTTTTTGGCCCGGGTAAACGTCAGGAGTCACCAGGCCATCAGGTCATCGAGATGGGATTGGTCAAGCTGTACCGTGCTACAGGAGAGAGGAAATATCTCGATCTGGCTCAATTCTTCCTGGATGTGAGAGGCAAGCCATTGGACGGACGTAAGCTAGGCGGAAAATACAACCAGGACCATACTCCGGTGATCGAGCAGGACGAGGCTGTCGGGCATGCGGTCCGGGCTTCCTACATGTACTCCGGTATGGCAGATATTGCAGCTCTCACAGGAGACGAAGATTATCTCGAGGCTATTAACCGCATCTGGGATAATGTGGTGAGCAAGAAACTCTATCTGACTGGAGGAATCGGCGCAAAGTCTTCGGGTGAGGCTTTCGGAGAAAATTACGAGCTTCCCAACATGAGTGCTTACAACGAGACCTGCGCAGCCATAGGCAATGTGTTCTGGAACCTTCGCCTCTTTCTGCTCCATGGGGAGGCCAAATACATCGATGTGATGGAGCGGACTCTCTATAACGGACTTCTCTCCGGTGTGTCCCTGGGCGGAACAAAGTTCTTTTATCCCAATCCCTTGGAGTCCGTGGGCCAGCATGAGAGAAGCCCCTGGTTCGGGTGCGCCTGTTGTCCGGGAAATATGACTCGCTTCATCGCTTCGGTCCCCGGCTATGTCTATGCTCACAGCGGCAGAAACCTTTATGTCAACCTGTATGTGGCCAACGAGGCCACAGTGGAAATGGAGAAGAGCACGGTAAATATCGCACAGGAGACACGGTATCCCTGGGATGGAGCTGTCAAGATCAGAGTGGCTCCTCAGAATAAAAAAGAGAAGTTTACAGTATGTCTTCGCATCCCGGGATGGGCTCAAGATAAACCCGTGCCCAGCGATCTTTATCGCTATCAAAATTCCAAAGAACAGGAAATCAGACTGAAGGTTAACGGAGAATCCGTGCCTCTGAATATGGACAAAGGCTATGCCCGCATCCAGCGCACATGGGAGCAGGGCGATACCATCGAGCTCAATCTTCCTATGCCCGTCCGCCGGGTGGTAGCCCATGAGAGTGTCGAGGCGGACCGGGGAAAGGTTGCTCTGGAGCGTGGGCCTATAGTGTATTGTGTGGAATGGCCGGATAATCCCGGAGGTCATGTCCGCAATCTTCTCTTACCCGATGAAGCTCCTTTGGGTATCAAATTTCGCCCGGACCTGCTCAGAGGTGTACAGGTTATCACAGGAAAAGCGATGGCCTTCAAGGTGGGTGAGGATAAGGAAACCTTGGAGAAGGCTGAACAGGACTTCCTGGCCATTCCTTATTACGCATGGGCCCACCGGGGTAAAGGCGAGATGGCTGTCTGGCTGGCCCGGGAAGAATCCGCTGTTAATCCTCTGGGACGTCCGACCCTGGCATCGACCATTCGGGTGAGCGACTCATACGGCAAAAATCCGGAGGCGGTCAACGACCAGCTGGAGCCGAAGAGCTCCGTCGACCATGATGTGCCTTTTTTTCACTGGTGGCCCCATAAAGGTACGAGCGAGTGGATTCAGTACGATTTTCCGGAAATGGCGGAAGTCTCCATGGTCGAAGTCTATTGGTTCGATGACACGGGAACAGGGGAATGCAGACTGCCCCAGTCCTGGCGCATTCTCTACTGGGATGGAAAAGAATGGAAGCCGGTCTACACCGAGGATGAATACGCGGTCAAAAAAGATGAATACAACAAGGTGACCTTTGAGACCATCAGGACTACGGGCTTGCGCTTGGAGATCCAGTCCCCACCCAATTTTTCTGGTGGCATCCACGAGTGGCGTGTAAAATAACACTGAATTTTGCCCCTGGCCATCATGTGTATTTCCCGGAACAGAAAAATATCTTCTAAAAATCAATTGAAAATCAAATGAGCTTGCGCGGTGGCTTAGCTGCCCGGATTTACAGGCTTCTGACACTGAATCTCCAAAACAACCACACACTTTGAGGGCAATGTGGTTTGTATTTTGTTATCCTTCAATCGAAAATCCTGGAAAGCTTCTGTCTTGACTGTATGGGGGCTTTCAAAGGTGTTGTGGGCATTCATTTTCGCTGCGGCGAGGATGCGGCCGGAGATGATTTTCGCTTGAGCCCCCCGGATTTCACACAGCACCTCTGCGGGTTGATTCGGATCCAGGTTGCACAGAGAGATATGGATTTTTCCGTCTTTATCCCGGGATGCCGAGACGCTCAGCAAAGGGATATCTTCGGTTTTGAAGCTGTACCGGGAGCACTGAAGGTTGATGGGCAGGAGAGTGGCGTCCTGGTGGACTTTGTACAGGTCAAACACATGATAGGTGGGCGTGACAATCATCTCCTCGCCCTGGGTGAGGATCACGGCCTGGAGAACGTTGATAGTCTGGGCCAGGTTGGCCATGCGGACCCTGTCGCAGTGGTTGTTGAAAATGTTCAGCGTCAGGCCGGCTACCAGGGCATCCCGGAGTGTGTTCTGCTGGTAGAGAAAACCGGGATTTGTTCCGGGCTCCACCTGATACCAGGTTCCCCACTCATCTACGAAGAGCCCCACCTGCTTTTCCAAGTCGTACCTGTCCATGATCGTGCCGTGTGTTTGTATGAACTCTTCCATGCGCAGGGCGAGCTTCAGCGTTTCAAACCAGTCGGCTTCGCTAAACTCGATGGCGGAATTCTTGTTTCCCCATCCACCCGGCACCGTGTAGTAATGGAAGCTCAGCCCTCCCATCAGGCCTCCGGCTTCCCGCATCAGGACCTCTGTCCAGTGGGTATTGTCGCCGTAGCTGCCGCAGACGATCTTGGCGATTCTGTTTCCAGAGAAGTTGCGGACATAAGTCTGGTACCGTCTGTAGACATCGGCATAATACTCAGGCCGCATGCTTCCCCCGCAGCCCCAGTTCTCGTTGCCCACTCCGAAGAATTTGAGCTGCCAAGTCTTATCTCTGCCGTTTTGCCGGCGGAGGTCAGCCATCGGACTGCGCCCGTCAAAAGTGATGTACTCAACCCACTCCTGCATTTCCTGCACCGTCCCACTTCCCACATTCCCGCAAATATAGGGCTCGCATTCCAGTTGCTCACACAGGTCCAGGAATTCGTGTGTGCCGAAGTGGTTGTTTTCCGTGACTTTGCCCCAGTGGGTGTTTACCATTGTGGGGCGCTCGTTCCGCGGGCCAATCCCGTCTTTCCAGTGATACTCGTCTGCAAAGCATCCCCCCGGCCAACGAAGCACTGGGATCTCGATTTTTTTCAGAGCCTCCACCACATCCTGACGGATGCCCCGCACATTTTTGATCGGACTGTCCTCTCCCACCCAATAGCCTTCATAGATGCATCGTCCCAGGTGTTCGGAAAAGTGTCCGTAGATGTTCTTGCAGATGATGTGTTTGCCTTGGTCGGCGCTGATAATGATCCTGTTTTCTGTATTCTGCTTGGCCGTTAAAGTGTGTATGCTGAAAGCAAACAGGATAACCATTATCAAACCCGTGGCAAGCCGCGTCCAGGTCTTCATCCTTGGAGTCATTATTTCCTCCTCTTTTTTATGCTAGATACCCTGTAATAAAAACAATCTTCAGTGCAGCCTTTATAGCACGGTCCCCCGGGATGGTCAAATCAAGGAGACAGAACAAAAATGTTTTCTGCAGAAGCAGAAGTTTGCCTCTTGGGAAAACAGTACTTTCCCTTCAAATAATTTGACATGTTTATGGAGTTAATATAAAAAATAAGGCTTCACTAAATGAGGACTGAGGGATTAACTTATGCAGGGGTTACAGCTTTTAGACTGGACAGTAGTTGCCCTTTATTTTCTGGTCATCTTGGGAATTGCCTGGTGGGTGATCCGGCAGAAGCAGGACACATCCACTGAATATTTTCTGGCAGGGAGGCATGTGGGTTGGTTTGTGATAGGAACAGCTATTTTTGCCTCCAACATCGGCTCCGAGCACATCGTAGGGTTGGCTGGAACCGGCGCTAAAAGCGGCGTGGCCATGGGTCACTATGAACTCCACGCCTGGTGCATTTTGCTGCTGGGATGGGTTTTTGTTCCCTTTTACATGCGGAGTAAGGTGTTCACCATGCCGGAATTCCTGGAGAGGCGTTACTCCCCCAAGGCCCGCTGGTTTCTCTCCCTGATCTCTCTGGTCGCCTATGTGCTGACAAAAGTATCGGTCACGGTCTACGCTGGTGCAGTGGTGTTTCAGACTCTGATGGGTGTTGAATTCTGGACAGGTGCTTTGATCACGGTGATCCTGACCGGCATCTACACTATACTGGGTGGTCTGCGAGCCGTGGTCTACACCGAAAGCCTTCAGGCTTTTGTTTTGCTCCTCGGCTCGATCACTGTCACCGTCATGGGACTGGTCAAAATCGGAGGATGGAGCAACCTGGTAGCGATTGTCGGAACTGACCACCTCAACCTGTTCTTGCCCCTGGACCACCCCGATTTTCCCTGGCTGGGGATGATCCTGGCTCCGCCGATCGTAGGGATCTGGTACTGGTGCACAGACCAGGTCATCGTCCAGAGGGCCCTGGCTGCCAAAAACGAAGAACATGCCAGACGGGGAAGCATATTAGCCTCCTATCTGAAGCTATTCCCCTTCTTCATATTCTTTATTCCCGGTGTTATTGCCTATGCTTTAGCCAAGACAGGCCAGCTTCAGCTCGAGGCTTCTGACCAGGCCTTTCCCACCTTGGTCAAGGCCCTGCTTCCCGCCGGCATCAGGGGGCTTGTGGTGGGCGGGTTGCTGGCTGCTCTGATGAGCTCCCTGGCTGCTGTTTTTAACTCCTGCTCCACCCTTTTTACCATGGATATTTATAAAAAACTCAGACCAAAAGCCTCAGAAAAAAGACTGGTCTTTGTCGGCCGGCTTGCGACCGCCGTGGTCGTTGTCAGTGGCATACTCTGGATTCCTTTCATGAAATACATCTCCGGAGAGCTTTATCATTACCTCCAGAGCGTCCAGTCTTACCTGGCGCCTCCCATCTTCTCGGTCTTTATCCTGGGAATACTCTGGAAAAGAATCAATTCCAAAGGGGCTCTGACCGCACTGGTAGGAGGATTTGTCATCGGTATGCTGCGTCTGGTCGCAGAGCTCAACAAGGGCTCGCTGAGTGGATGGCTGTACACCTTTGCCCATGTCAATTATCTGTATTTCTGCGTTTATTTAACTCTGGTATGCATCGGCTTGATGGTGGTGGTCAGCATGTTCACCCGGCCGCCCTCTTACCAAAAGATTCAGGGTCTGACCTATGCCACCACCACAGCCGAGGATAAGCAGGCCTCCCGCGCTAGCTGGACAACCAGGGATGTCGTTCTGTCGCTTGTCATCCTGGCAATAATCGCCACAGTCATGATTTACTTTTCTCCCCTGATTCTGGTCAAATAGAATGGAGCGGATTTCTTATTAGAGACCGGAATCTGCGGAATCGTGGATGGTTCCGTGCTTCCTGGTTATTATGGAATCGAAGCCGAGCCTCTCAACCTGCGCCAGGTTATACTTTAGAAGACAGAATCTGTGGATTTTTTGTCGTTTTTCCCCAAATATTTGTGCAAAAATTCACCCACAATCCCCCTTACTTCGTCCATGGCTTTCAGACTGAACACATGACCTTCATCTGGAAAGACTTTAATCTGACACGGAACTCCTGCAGCTTTGTAAATTCTTTCCATACTGTAGGCCCATTCGACCGGACATTGATCATCCTTTTTCCCATGAAGGATCAGTATCGGGGCAGGATTTTCTCTTACGATGGCCGACCCGGATGCACCTCGAAGAAAAATGACCCCCAGGTATTTTCCCTCTGCTGCAGGACAAGCGATAAACCCGACTTTTCTCCCGATAGAAATATCCAGATAAACATCTTGAAATTTAATCCCCTCATACATGTATTCGGTAGCAAAAGCCTCTAACGGACATGTTTGATTCCATTAAAGCTGGAAGCAGTAGGAAAATTTGACTAGGAAGACATTGTGGGGATGGACGGTGAATAAATCCCGTATTCCCTCTCTGAAAGAAAAACCCCCGAAGGACGAAGTTTCCATCCTTCCCTGAGTCCAGACAAGGTAAAGGGTCGAGCCAGGGATGTATTCCCACCTGACAACAAGATTCATCCGGAACTGCAGGAAGTTGAAATCCGGTTTTTCGAAGGCATAATCCACAACTCCATCAAGGTCCTCGTCGATATAATAATCTTCGTCAACGGTGTCATAATTGATCTCATCCTTTGTGAATCTATGAAAGCGATCGTTGTATTCTTTAGCTCTAGAGTCAGTAATATGCTTGAACTCAGAATACTTCCCAGAAGAGATAAAGGGCTGTCCGTAAAGCTGGATTGAGAAATCAGAATTCAGACTCAGATTCAGGCGGCATGTCAATCCCAGGGTTTTCTGGTCAATCCTGGCAAAAACATACCTTTTTCCTGCATCCAAATCCAAGTCAGTAACATACTGGAGTTCTTCCCGGTTAAATTCATAAGAAGGTGAAACCGATAAGGAAAGAGCCTTGTTTGGACGGTATGTGGCACCAATATCAAATCCATTTGCCCTGGAATCATTCTGATCTCCATAGTAGTTGTAAGTTCCCACATAGTAACTAAATTTTTTCCTGTTATCCGACTCGATAGAAAACCAAGTTTCCCATCCTCCTGGCCACCGAAGAGCCGGTCCCCCTCGAAGGGCGCTTGTATACAGGCTATCCCCTTGCCGGTTTATTCCACAGCTAAAGCTCCAGTAATTTTTAAACTGGCCCCACATACCCGTATTTCCGCCTTTAAAGATCTGCTCTCCGCCAAAATCCCATCCTATCCACTCATTAAAATTAAAGGAAATCTCCCTGAAAATGCTGAAAGGCTCAGCGATCCTGTAGTTTGCCCAGACCCACTGCATGATGACATCAGCTCTGTAAAGGTACCCTATATCATTAAGTTCAAGGCCAGGCGAGCGCCAGGTTACTCCACTTGAAAAACGAAATCCAGCACTGCCCCCCTTTCCGAAGTTGAGTGTTCCGCCATGACCTGAAAGGGAAGTCCTGTTAGGATCTACCCAAACATGGTCTGTGTCAGGACGCTGGAAATAACGAACCGAAGACTCCTGTGTTTGGAGAATCGCTTCTTTGCTTCCGCGGACTTGACTGAAAACTGTCTTGAGGGAGAAATAATATATTTTATTTTTCCAGTGGTGAATAAAGTCAAATCCACCGGTATAGGCAGCATCATGAAGAAAATTCAACTCTTCATTCTTGATGTTGCGGTTTGTGGCTGTGATCATGCTTCCGAAGATCGTATTTCCCTTATTGTAATCCTTCTGAAGCCGGAGGCCGAAATAATTGGTAAAAGGCTCAACAACTTCCCGGCGGCGCTGTCCCTGATAACTAATCTGGGTACTCTCTTTGGCTGTAATGCTGTCGATGATACCGATGGAAAGTCCGCTCTTTGTCTTTCCAGTCATTTTAAAAGCGCTAAGTATTGTCGTATTCTCGGGCATATCGAGATATTCATCTTCCTCTGTATCCGGATAATGTTGTGGGCTCCGTCCGACTCGCCTGGAATAAAAAAGGTTATCCCTTGAAAAGCTTCCATCTCCGCCCATTATCTGAAAACTGAGAATATTTCTTCCCTCGATGAAAAAGGGCCTTTTTTCACTGTAATAGGTCTCAAAAGCCGTAAGATTAACCACTGAAGGATCTGCTTCAACCTGCCCGAAATCAGGATTAATCGTAAAATCCAGGACCAGGTCACTGGTAAGGCCAATCTTTCCGTCAAGTCCGCCATAAAGATTTCCCAGGCCTCCGGTGGCGAAAGGATTGCCCTCCTCCCGTTCAAACCTCTGCATTTTCCCGACTGTATAGGGAGTCAATTCAACCTGCCGTTGCGCCTTGATCCCTTTTATGCCGTGAAGCTCACCATACATATGTACCCAACCAGACGCTTTTTGAGGAATGAGCTGCCAGTGAGATGTTTCCTGTTTACGGAATATCCTGCGTGTGACCTGAAGTCCCCAGATTTGATTGGTCTTTTTGCCAAATCGAAGCTGAGAGAGAGGTATCCTTATTTCCGCTGCCCAGCCCTCTTCATTCGTATCAGCTTTTACATACCAGATAGGATCCCAAGTATAATCCCAGTTATCACCGTCATCGGAGATGACAAAGTCACCTTTTACTCCGGCCACATTGACCATAAAGCCAAATGCAG
>Ga0315551_10000739_pt1 | contig 25898 bp, 37 predicted proteins | sample SalMarSW160290MG_FD_203678 | JGI IMG/M metagenome (GOLD analysis project Ga0315551, IMG submission 203678) | Salt marsh sediment microbial communities from the Plum Island Ecosystem LTER, Massachusetts, United States - Salt Marsh Sediment SW1602-90 ...
ACTAAATTAAATCAATTACCAAAAACAAGCACCAAGGCCAAGAAAAGAGTTGGCCGGGGTTATGGTTCGGGTAAAGGTGGCCATACGGTGGGTCGAGGCGCCAAGGGACAAAAAGCACGCAGTAAGGTTAAATTGGGTTTTGCGGGCACCAAAACAAGAAAATCACTCCTCAAAAGATTGCCTTTATTAAGGGGTAAAGGTAAACTCAAGTCGAGAAAGCCGAAGACGATTATTATTAACCTGAAATACCTTAATCTTTTACCGAAAGATTCTCAAGTGACAGTCGAAACTTTAGGGAAGCATGGGATTATCGATCCTAATGAAGGCAAGAACTTTAAGGTGAAGATTTTAGGAGAAGGTAAAATTGACCATCCTTTAACTGTTAGTCTGCCTGTTTCTCAAGGAGCGAAGAAAAAAATTGAGAAGGCAGGCGGAAAGGTGCTAACCAATGAGTCAAGAAAGTCGATTTCTCGATAACAAACTGATTTCAGTTATCAGCAATGCCTTCAAAATACCTGATCTCAGAAAAAAGCTAATTTTTACCTTATTTATTTTTCTCGTTTTCCGATTGGCGGCTCATATTCCTGTTCCCGGAGTTAATTTAGTTGCCTTGAGGAGTTTGTTTAACCAAAACCAATTTCTTGGCTTACTTGATATCTTCTCTGGCGGCACTTTAGCCAACTTTTCTGTCATTGCTTTAGGACTTAATCCCTACATTAATGCCTCGATTATTTTTCAGCTCTTAACCATGGTTTTCCCTTGGCTCGAGGAGCTTCAAAAAGAGGGTGAAGCGGGTCGAGAAAAGATTAATCAGTATACTCGGATGGTAACCGTGCCTTTGGCGGCCCTGCAGTCATTAGGAATGTATGCTCTCCTGAAAAATCAGGGAATTATCTCGCCCCTACCGCTTCAGAATCTTGTTGCTTTAGTAGCGACCATGACCGCTGGCTGCCTTTTTCTGATGTGGCTGGGCGAGCTTATTTCTGAACACGGGATTGGCAATGGCATTTCCTTGATAATTTTTGCGGGGATTGTTGGTCGTTTTCCGGTTTCAATTGGTCAGACTTTGGTCACTGCAGAAACTAACAATGTTTTCAATTTGATTATCTTTGCCTCGATGGCGCTGGCGGTGGTGGGGGCGATTACGGTCGTCAATGAAGCCAGCCGACAGATCAGAATCGAATACGCCAAAAGAATTCGAGGCGGGCGCATTTACGGAGGACAGCCGACCTATCTTCCTCTCCGAATTAATCAGGCAGGAGTGATTCCTATCATTTTTGCGATTTCATTAGTGCTTCTCCCCTCAATGTTCGGTCGTTTTCTTGAACAGGTGCCTCAACCCCAGATAGCCGCCATCGCCAAGTTCTTTGCTGACAGCTTTAATCCGGGCAGTCTGATTTATAATTTGGTCTATTTCTCCTTGGTGGTCGGTTTTACCTATTTTTACACCGCTGTCGTTTTCAATCCCGAGAAGATTGCCGAGGAAATTCGGAAGCATGGCGGCTTTGTGCCTGGAATTAGGCCAGGAAAACCAACGACCGATTATCTTAATTTTATCTTGACCCGGATTACTTTGGCGGGGGCGATTTTTCTGGGTTTAGTCGCCATTCTCCCTTCAATTGCCCAGAATTTGACCGGCATTGCTACTCTAACCATTGGCGGCACCGGAATTTTAATTGTCGTTTCCGTCGTTTTAGAAACAGTTAAGCAATTAGAAGCCCAGATGATTATGCGGAGCTATGAAGGATTCCTTAAATAAAATGACCAATTTCCAAGCACCAAATGACAAATAAATCACAAGCACAAAGTACCAAATTTCAAACAATATCTAAATCCAAAATTCTAAATCTTAAATAGTTTAAAAAATTAAATATTAAAATTTTGAATTTATTTGTAATTTGTAATTTGTTATTTGGAATTTAAATGATGAATATTATTGTCTTAGGACCACCAGGTTCAGGTAAAGGCACCCAAGCAAAATTAATTGTTAAGGAACTGGATTTTCAGTATTTTGAATCTGGCGACATTTTAAGAGAGAGAGCTCAAGAGCAAGATACTTTAGGACAAGAGATTGACAGGATAATTCACCAGGAGGGGAAATATGTGCCTGATGAGATGGTGGTGGCCATTGTGAATGACTGGATAACAGAAGCTAAGTTAGAACAAGGAATCGTTTTTGATGGTTTTCCTCGGACCCTTAACCAATATCAAAATCTTCAAAAAATCTTAACCGAGAGAGGGTCAGGAATTGACAAGGTAATTTATTTAAAAGTAAGGGAGGAAGAGAGCGTGAGGAGATTATCAGCCCGCCGAATTTGCCCTCAATGCGACCTCGAATTTAATTTAGTGACCAAACCGCCTAAGAAAGATGAGTTTTGTGATCAGTGTCAAAAAAAACTAATTCAGCGTCAAGATGACGCCCCGGAGATTATTAAGAAAAGACTAAAGACTTACTATCAGCTGACCAGGCCTTTAGTTGAATCTGTTCGCCAACAAGGGATTCTGGAAGAAATTGATGGCGAGAGATCGATAGATGAAATTCATCAGGACATTCTTGAACGGATTAAAAAATGATACCCATTCTTAACGAAAAGGAAATGAAAATAATGAAAAATAACGGTCAAAAATTGAAACAAGTGATGGATGAAGCCCTGACTAGGGTGAAACCCGGCGTGACTCTTCAGGAAATCGAAGAGGTGGCGATTAAGAAAATCGAGGAACTTGGAGGAGAACCTTCATTCAAAATGGTGCCCAATTATCACTGGGCGACCTGCATTAATCTTAATGAAGGAATTGTTCATGGTATTCCTGATGACACACCGATAAAAAAAGGAGACCTTGTTTCTGTTGATGCCGGGTTTTACTCTCAAGATTTTCATAGTGATATGGCGAGAACGATTGAAGTAGAAACTAAAAAGAGGACCAAATTCTTACAGGCGGGAAAAAGAGCCCTAGAAAAAGCGATTAGGCAAGCTAGACCGGGTAAGCGGGTTGGTGATATCAGTTTGGCGATTGAGCAGGCAATTAAGAAGGCGGGTTACAATCCTGTTAAGAGATTGACCGGACACGGAGTTGGTCGTCAGCTTCATCAAGAGCCAATGATTCCTTGTTTTTTAAAGGAGGAAGTTAGGAAAACTCCCTTGCTTAAAAAGGGAATGGTTTTGGCGATTGAAGTCATTTATACTCAAGGGGAACCAGCCTTATTCGTGGCTGATGACGGCTGGACAATCCGCACTCAGGATGGTAAAATAGCAGCGCTTTTTGAAGAGACCGTTGCTTTGGGAGCTAACGGTCCTTTAATTTTAACCAGGAATTAAAATGATTCACCAAGGCACAGAAGAAATTGAAGGGGAAGTAATTGAGTGTTTACCGAACACTCTCTTTAAGGTGAAACTTGAAGATGAGCGGGAAGTTCTTTGTGTTCTTGCCGGCAAGATGAGGAGACATTATATCCGAGTTTTACCAGGAGACAAAGTGAAGATAGAAATGACTCCCTATGATGAAATGAGAGGGAGAATTATTTATAGGTACAAGTAAGATGAAAGTTAAAGCCTCAATTAAAAAAAGATGTCGAGAATGTAAGATTGTGAAGCGCAAGGGAAGGAACTATGTGATTTGTTCCAACCCGCGTCATAAGCAACGCCAGGGCTAAAGCCTTATGGCTAGAACATAGCGCATAAGCGGAGCTTGCCGCTTCGCGGTAGGGCATAGAACATAGAAGAATATAAGAATCAAAAATTATGTTCTTTGCACTTTGTTCTATGCACCGCGACTGAAAGGAGCTTATATGACTAGAATTGTTGGGGTAGATATCCCCAGTGAAAAGAGAATCGATATTGCCTTAACCTACATTTATGGTGTGGGAAGGAAGAACGTGGCTCAAGTTCTTGCCCACTCAGGCATTGACCCGGCCAAGCGAGCTCACCAATTAACCGGGGATGAAATCGCCAAGATTGCTAAAGCCTTAGAAGAGATTAAGACCGAAGGCGACTTAAGAGAAGATCGTTCTAAGAATATTAAGCGTTTGAAAAGAATTGGTTCCTATCGTGGTTTGAGGCATAGTCAGGGTTTACCTACTAGAGGCCAGAGGACTAAAAGTAATGCTCGGACCAAACGGGGCAAACGAGCGACTGTCGGTGCCCTCAAGAAAGAATCGATGGTAAAGCAAGAACGGGCTCAAAAAGATAAATAGAAATAGGAGAAGTTTATGGTGGAAAAGAAGACGAAAAAGAAAACCATTAGTCGTTTGTTTGAAAAAGTAAGGCTTAATGTCCAGGCGACTTTTAATAATACCCTGGTGACGGCCACTGATTTGGAAGGAAATACGATTGCCTGGGCGAGCGCCGGTGGAGCCGGTTTTAAAGGTACCAGAAAATCAACCCCTTTTGCCGCTACGACGGCCGTTGAAAGGTTAATTAATCAATTGAAAGACAAAGGGGTAAAGGAAGTCGAGGTTTATATTAAGGGTCCAGGGCCAGGGCGGGATGCAGCTCTTCGAGTGGTGAGGGCCTCTGGTTTGAGGCTCAGCTTGATTGCTGACGTGACGCCAATTCCTCATAATGGTACCAGGCCTAAAAAGAAAAGGAGAGTATGAGATTAATACTACCAATATGTACCAATAATACCAATAAGCCAATAAAAATATTTGTAGTATTTGAAATTTGTAATATTTGTAGTATTACCGACCAAAAGGAGGTCTATGGGTCGATATCTTGATGCTAAATGTCGTCTTTGCCGTCGGGAGGGAGTGAAACTTTTCCTCAAAGGTGACCGTTGTTTTTCACCAAAATGCCCTTTGGAAAAGAAAGGAGCTGTACCTCCTGGGACTCATGGTTTGGGAAGGAGACGACGTAAGTTATCAGAGTATGGAGTTCAACTAAGAGAAAAACAAAAGGCGAAAAGGCTCTATGGAGTGAGAGAGAAACAGTTTAAAAAATATTTTGATCGGGCGAGAAAAGAGAAGCAAGCGACAGGTGAAGTTCTTTTCCAGCTTCTTGAGTCCCGCTTGGACAATATTATTTATCGTCTTGGTTTAGCACCCTCAAGAGCGACGGCTCGACAGCTTATCTCTCATGGCCACATCCAGATTAATGGCAAGAAAGTTGATATTCCCTCCTATGAGGTTAAACTGGGTGAGATAATCGCCCTCACTCCTCGAGGAGCAAAAATTAAATCAGTGAAGGACCATCTTGAGCGTAAAGATGCCGCTATTCCAGTTTGGCTGGAAAGAAAGGCTACGGTTGGTCAGGTTAAACGTCTACCAAAACGTGATGAAATTGAAGCTAATATTAATGAACAAACGATTGTTGAATTTTATTCAAGATAAAATCTAGAAGATTTTGTCTTATTCAAGATTGGAGGTGAACTATGGAAGGACCACTCTTTCAAATTAAAAAAGAAAAAGAGGATAAAAATAAAGGGGTTTTTGTCATCGAGCCCCTTGAGCAAGGTTATGGTCATACTTTAGGTAATGCTCTCCGCCGAGTTTTATTGACGAGTTTGCCCGGAGCGGCAGTCACCTCTGTCAAAATTGCTGGTGTTCGCCATCAATTTACGACTCTTACAGGTTTAAAAGAAGACTTAGTCGAATTAATTTTAAATATTAAAAAGATAAGAGTTAAATATCAAGGCAAGGGTCCGGCTAAGATTAGGCTTGAGGCAACTGGTCCGGCAGAAGTTAAAGCTAAAAATATTAAAACTCCTGCTGGAGTGGAAATTACTAATCCTGACCTGATTATCGCCCATCTAGCCGATAAAAAATCTAAACTTTCGGCGGAGATGACGGTCGAATCAGGTTTTGGCTACTCACCTTTTGAAGACCGAAAGAGCGACGTCTTGGGAGTAATTCCGGTTGACGCCAGTTTTTCGCCAGTGATTAGGGTGAACTATGATATTGAATCGACTCGGGTGGGGCGATTGACTAATTATGACCGCCTGGTTTTTGAACTAGAAACTGATGGGTCGATTGCTCCTTTGGAAGCAGTTAAAGAGGCAGCCAAAATTTTAGTCGCTTATTTCAAGCAAATTGTTGAACCAAAAGTTCCCAAAAAGAAGACGGAAGAGCAACCGGCGATTACTCATGAGATTTTAAGATTGACAGTTCAGGAGTTGAATTTACCGACCAGAATTGTTAATGCCCTAGAAAGGTCAGGTTACAAAACAGTCGCTGATTTGATTGCCATTGATAAGAAGGAAATTGCTAAGGTGAGAAATCTTGGCGAAAAGTCTTTAAAAATTATTGAGATTGCTCTCAAGGAGAAGGAGGTTGATTTTTAATGAGACACCGGGTTTTTGGCCGCAAACTAGGTCGAGACGTGAAGGCGAGAAAGGCTCTTTTCAAAAACCTGATTAACGCTTTGATTGAGCATCAGGAGATTAAGACTACTGAGGCTAAGGCAAAGGCGATTAAGGGGCTAATTGACAAGTTCGTTAGTCGGGCAAAGAAAAAGGACCTTCATTCTCGCCGATTGGTCTTTTCCTATCTACAGAATAAGAATATGGTTAATAAGCTTTTTGAAGAAATTACGCCTCGGTTCAAAAACCGACAGAGTGGTTTTACTCGGATTATCAAATTAGGAAGGAGAAGGGGCGATGCGGCGATGATGGTTAAGATGGAGTTTGTTGAAGGACAAGAGGCGAAAGAGGAATCTCCGTCTAAGGTCAAGGCTAAGCCTGTCCTCCAAAAAACTGAAACTAAGCCTAGTCAGGTTGCTAAGAAAAACAAGGAAGAAAAATGAAAACTTATTCACCTAAAGCCAAAGAAATAAAAAGAGAGTGGCATCTTATTGACGCCAAGGATAAGATACTGGGTCGACTGGCCACCCAAATTGCCCAACTATTAATGGGTAAGAATAAACCTTACTTTACCCGTTATTTAGATTGTGGCGATTATGTGGTCGTTATTAATGCCAAGGAGGTTAAAGTGACCGGCAAGAAAGAAAAACAGAAGATTTATTATCACCACAGCGGTTATCCTGGTGGTTTGAAAGAAACACCTTTATGGATGTTAAGAGAAAAGTTTCCGGAGAGGATTATTACTAAGGCGGTTTCGGGAATGTTGCCGAAGAATAAATTAAGAGCAAACATGCTGGGAAGGTTAAAAGTTCAACCTAGGAAAGAACATCCATACGAGGATAAATTTAAAACCAGAAACTAGAAACAGTAGACAGTAGACCGTAGACTAATTAGATGGTTAATAACCAAACAACTAAATCAGAAAAAAATTCTGGGAAGTCCAAAGCTAAAGGAATCAAAGAGTTCACCTACGCTGTTGGCCGTCGCCGGGAGGCGGTGGCTCGAATCCGGCTTTATCCAGGTAAAGGCCAAAATCTCGTTAATGAACAGCCGATGAGTGATTATTTCCCTGGTGAAATTGCCCGAATCGCCTATCTTCAACCCTTTAAGCTGACGGACACAGAGGGTCAGTATTTTATCACCGTCCGAGTAGTGGGTGGTGGTAAAAGAGGTCAGTTAGGGGCGGTCATTCATGGTCTTTCGCGCGCTTTAGCTGAGGTTGAGGAGAAAAAACATCGCCCGGTTTTGAAAAAAGAAGGTTTATTGACCCGTGACCCTCGCACTCGTGAGCGCCGCAAAGTTGGTACAGGTGGAAAAGCGAGGAGGAAAAAGCAATCGCCTAAGCGATAATGTTATAGTAAAAACATGGCGGATAAAATTGGAGTTTGTGGAATCGTCTGTTCTAAGTGCCCCATCTTTGTTTTAGGGGAATGTCCTGGTTGTCGGCCCAATGATGTTTGTCCTCTTCCAGCATGTTCTCAAGAGAAAAAAGTGGTTTTGTGTTTTGAGTGTCCTGACTTTCCTTGTCAGAAGAGCTATGAAAAAGGCCCCATCGTCAAAGAACTTCTCGACTACTTCAAGGAAAAGAAGAAAAAATAATTTTCTTCAACTTTTAAGGCTAAGTTTGATATAATATAGGCCTATGACTTTAGAGCACGGACAGTTTTTAGGTCAGGCACCAGAAGCTTACTCTCAGCATGAAGTAGTCCTCACTTCTGGAAGCTCAGAGGTAAGAGCCTCTCGTTTCGGAGCGATGATTATGGGTTGGCGAGACGGAGGAAAGGAAGTTCTCTTTCCTCTTCAGCTGATTGACGGGAAATTAAGAGGAGGAATTCCTTTTCTTTGGCCAAAGCCTGGTCTGGTCAGCAAGAAACGTCAATTCTCTCGTTTGCCTCAACACGGTTTTGCTCGAGAAATATTCTGGCCTGGTCGCGCGGTCTCTGGTTTAAGCCATGAAATTGTTGATCAAGAGATGGCCACTCATAATTTAGGTAAGTCAGATACTCTTAGTTTGGGTTTGTATGCTAATGAGAAGACAAAAGCGATTTATCCTTATGATTTTGGTTTGGGAGTAGGGATAGAACTGCGAGGCTATGCTTTGATTTATGAGGTTGGGGTGGCTAACAGAGGTAAAGAGGAAATGCCTTTTGTTTTTGGCCTTCATCCTTATTTTCAACTCCCTTCTCTTAAAGCTTTGTCTGGAGTGCGGACCAATATTCCTGGTTTTAAGCCCGACCTAGAAGCTTTAAAAGAGTCACTAATCTGTGAGCCTCCCAAAGGAGAGGTGAAGATAGAGATTCCAGAACAGGGTTTGATTACGATGTCTTTCTCAGCGGCATTCAAGAAAATAGTGGTTTGGACTGATGGTCGAGGTCCTTATCTTTGTGTTGAGCCCTGGACGGCTGGTCCTTTGGCGATTGAAGACCCAGAAAAGAGAATTAATCTTCCCCCTAATGGTTATCGTTCTTTCTCTCTGGCAATGCAATTTCAACCTTTTGGAGTTTAGACTTCTGTCGGGGTGACCGGTTCCGCCCCGGTGACCTCGCGCACCCCATGCGCGCGCTCTGCCTGTCTGAGCTACACCCCGTTGTTAGCTAATGGTCTACGGCTTATTGTCTACAGTTGACGGTTTATTGTCTACTGCTAAAGTTTACAGTCAATGGTCTACTGGTTATAGTCTACAGCTTAATCCCTAAGACTCTTAATCAAGGCGTTAAGTTTAGCAACAAGAATATTTGAGTCTTCGTAAATTTTATCAAATTTTTTCTTATTCAAGTAATTTAAATCTAAGGCTATGTATAGACCAGTTATTACTTCTTCTGCTGAAGAAATAGCCATCCTTAGAAATCTCTTGAATTCTTTATCAGACTTTCTATCTGAGCCTTCGGCAATATTAAGACTTATTGAGATTGCTGCTCGTCTGATTTGGTTGGTCAGGCAAAATTTTTCTTCGGCCGGGAATTTTCTTGTCAAAGCGTAAATTTCCCTAACCAAACTTCTGGAATCATGCCAAACTTTTAATTTTTCAAAACGGAACATTAGCTGTAGTCAGTAGACTGTAGACCCTAAGCGATTTGTTGTATTTTACCAAAAAATGTGTTAAAAGAGAAGATGCTATGGGCAAGGATGACAAACTTCAAGCCATTAAAGTGGCGATGGAGCAGATTGAAAAACAGTATGGTAAAGGGGCGATTATGAAATTAGGTGAGGCGCCGGCCGATCGTTTAAGGACCAATGTTATTCCTACTGGCTCGGTGGCTTTAGACTTGGCTTTAGGAGTTGGAGGTCTGCCCAGAGGCAGAATTGTGGAAATCTATGGACCTGAGGCTTCAGGAAAAACCACTTTAGCCCTTCATGTTATTGCCGAAGCTCAGAGAGTGGGTGGTTCGGCTGCCTTTATTGACGCCGAGCATGGTCTGGACCCTCAAAGAGCCGAGTCGATTGGTGTTAACCTCGACGAGCTTTTGGTTTCTCAACCAGACACGGGTGAGCAGGCTTTAGAGATTGTCGAAACCTTGGTCCGTTCCGGTGCGATTGATGTTGTCGCTATTGACTCTGTCGCCGCTCTCGTGCCAAGAGCCGAAATTGAAGGCGAGATGGGAGACGCCATGATTGGCGTCCAGGCAAGATTGATGTCTCAAGCCTTGAGAAAACTAACGGGAGCGATTTCCAAATCAAAAACCGTGGTCATTTTCACTAACCAACTTCGTCATAAAATTGGCATTATGTTTGGCAATCCGGAAACCACTCCCGGTGGTTTAGCCCTCAAGTTTTATTCTTCAGTTCGCCTCGATATGCGCAAAATTCAGGCGATTAAGGAAGGTGAAGAAGTCATCGGTTCACGCCATCGAGTCCGAGTAATAAAAAATAAAGTCGCTCCTCCTTTCCGCGTCGCCGAATTTGACATCATGAATATTGGCGGTATTTCTCAAATGGGTGGTATTTTGGATGTGGCCGTGGATATGGAGATTGTGGCTAAATCAGGGGCTTTTTTCAAGTATGGCGAGAAACTTTTAGGTCAAGGTCGAGAAGCGGCCAAGATTTTTCTTGAGGAACATCCTAAAGTGGCTAAGGAAATTACGGACAAGATTTGGGCCATGATTAAGTCAGGCAAGAAAAAGGTGCCTAAAGAAATTGGCGAGGAGAAGAAGTAAGGAAGGCCTCTCAAGACCTCATTCCTATGATTCTACCAATTTTGGCTTCGCAGATAATACAGAATAGATTATAACCTGTTGATCCAGAGAGACGGTCAATATCATCGTATTTTTCTGAACGAGGTGAACCTTCTACCCAATCGCCACAATGTTTACAAAAATAAGCCCGAGCGCTAGGCATTAACTCTTTCTTTTTAAGTGCGTCTGCGCTTTCAAATTCGTCTTTTAAATATCCTAGAGCAATTTTTGGCTCTCCCTCAATTTCCTCAAAGTGGAGAGCTCTACCAGGAAAAAGTTCTTCAAGAGACCCCGCCATGAGGCCCTCGCTTATTGCGGTTTGCCGCTTAAGTTGCAACTCCTCATATCCCAACAAAATACCTTGGGTTCTAATTTGGTCTTCTTGTCTTTCACTGGCCATTTTTTAAACTACCTTTTCTCTAAAACAAAACTGCCCTTAAGGGCATTGGGACTAGAATAACTGGAGTTTATCACTTTGTCAAGAGGATAAAGATTTGTTAACATACAACCAATGTCCCGAATCACCGACATCAAGCCTCAGAAGAATAAAAAACGTTTTAATATTTATTTAGACGGCAAGTTTGCTTTCGGTGTGTCCGCCGAAGCGAAGTTGAAGGCCGGACTGAAGATTGACCAAGAAATCTCTTCCCAAAAAGTCGAAACCCTGATTAAGGAAGATGAATTCATTAAGTTTTATGACCGGGCGCTCAAGTTTCTTAGTTATCGTCCTCGGAGTGAAAAAGAAATTCAAGATTGGTTTAAAAGAAAAAAAGTGGGTGGGGAAACCCAAAAACTGATCGAGAAGAAGCTCAAAGGCTTAGGTTATCTTAATGACCAAGAATTTACTCGTTGGTGGATTGAGCAGAGAATGACTTTCCGACCTTTTGGCAAAAGACGTTTGGCTTTAGAATTAAGGCAAAAGGGGATTAATAAAGAAATGGTTGAGGAGGAATTGGGTAAGCTAGAAAACGATAAGCTGATTGAGCTGGCTGAAGAACTTGTTAAGAAAAAAATGAAGATTATGAAAGACCTGCCTTATTTTGAAGCGAGGAAAAAGTTAACTGCTTTTCTCGCCCGCCGTGGTTTTAGTTGGGAGATTATTAAAACAGTAGTTGCCAAAACTCTGAAAAAGGAGTAAAATAACCCTAATCTAGTGAAGATTGGCTATTAATTATGGCTTCAATCATGCTCAGTTTATTTAAAAGAAAGCTGATTTAACTCCGAAACCTCTCGGAGGAATTTTCTATGCCATAACCCAGCTTCCTAGAGAAAAAAATGGCTTTATTTAATCAATCTGATAAGGGTGAGAAAAAATCCAGTTTTAAATCTAGTGGGAAAAAGTCTCCCCAGCAGCAGCTCCAGGAGCTGGCTCGGCTTCAAGGAGCTTTAGAAGAAAGAGAAAAACTTTTAGAAAAGGAAGAAGAAAAGATTGAGAAAAGCCGAGAGAAAATTCAGCAATTAAAAACAGAGCTTCTTAGCAAATTAGAAAAAGTGGCGAAAATGACTCAGGAGGAGGCGAAAAAGATTGTTCTTGAGTCAACCGAAAAGAAATTATCTACTGAAATTGCCAAGAAGATAAGAGAGGCAGAAGAGGAGGTTAAAGAAAAGGCTCAAGAGAAAGCCCAACAAATCTTAATCGAGGCGATGAAGCACGGCGCCGTTGACTGGACGGCTGAATATACGGTTTCGACTATCAGACTGCCGGATGAAGAAATCAAAGGTCGAATTATTGGTCGAGAAGGAAGAAATATCCGAACTTTTGAACAGGCAACCGGGGTGGAAATCGAGCTTGATGAGACCCTAGACTTGCGCCTTTCTTCTTTTGATTCGGTCAGAAGGGAGATTGCCCGCTTGGCTCTGGAGAAATTAATTAAAGATGGTCGAATTCAACCAGGGAAAATCGAAGAAGCGGTTATTCAAACTCAAAAACAGATGGATAAAACCCTTTTTGAGGAAGGGAAAAAACTTTGTCATTCAGTCGGAGTTTATAATCTTCATCCTGATTTAATGAAGATGCTTGGCCGTTTTAAATTCCGCTTCTCTTATGGTCAAAACATGATTATTCACACCTTAGAGGAAACGAAGATTGGTTTAGCCATTGCTGAGGAGCTTAAAGCGGACATTAATATTATTCGTCTCGGCTGTCTTCTTCACGACATTGGTAAAGTAGTGACTGAAGAAGAGGGTTCTCATGTTCAATTAGGAGCCGATCTTCTTAGAAAATATCGTCTGCCTAAGGAAGTGATTGCTTGTGTTGAAGAACATCATGAAGATAAACCTTTCTCTTCGGTCGAATCAGCTATTATTTGGGTGGCCGATGCCATTTCTGGTTCTCGACCGGGGGCAAGATACGTGCCCCATGAAGAATATCTCAAAAGGATGACTCATATTGAGGAGGTAGCAAGGTCGTTTCCGGGAGTTGATGAGGTGGCCGCCTATCAGGCTGGTCGGGAAGTGAGAGTAATTGTTAAGCCAGAAGAGGTCAAAGATGACGAATTAACAGTTTTAGCCAAAAAGATTAGTGAGAAATTAGAGGAGGACGCGAAGTGGGCAGGTCAGATAAAAGTGGTTGTCATTCGTGAAACGAGAGCGACAGAGGTGGCAAAATAAGAGAATGCTAGGAAATATCTTGACAAATAGGACTCGATAGTTTACAATTTTTACCAATGAGGAAGAAAGACCTAATTGAGATTGTTGCCCGCAAGGCTCACCTTACTAAAAAAGCGTCTAAGGAGTCGGTCGAGACTTTCCTGAACGAAGTTCAAAAAGCCCTAGTCAAAGGTGAGAAAGTGATTATCTCTGGTTTCGGTACTTTCCGGATTGTTTCCGTTAAAGATAAAAAAGTGATTGTTCCTAAGACCGGTGAAGAAAAGATGGTTAAGTCTCATCGGGCCGCTCGCTTCTCTCCTGGTCGGACTCTCCGTCGCATCATCAGAGGTTGATATAGTTTAATTCATTAAAGTAGGCTTCCTCCCTTCGAAAATTGTGTTAAAATATCTCCAGTGAGTATCATCACCGTTAAAAATCTCAAAAAACACTTTCAGGTTCATAAAAAAGAACCAGGGCTTCTTGGTTCAGTTAAATCTCTTGTTAAAAGAAAATATGAGACGGTCAGAGCGGTTGATAATATTTCCTTTAATATCAATGAAGGAGAATTGGTTGGTTTTATTGGTCCTAATGGCGCGGGAAAAACAACCACTCTCAAATGCCTTTCTGGCCTGCTTTATCCTACCTCTGGTTCAGTCTCTGTGCTGAACTATACTCCTTGGGACAGAAAGCCTGAATTTCAAAAGCAGTTTGCCTTAGTCATGGGTCAGAAAAATCAGCTTTGGTGGGACCTGCCAGCGATGGAGACTTTTATCCTCAATAAAGAGATTTATGAAGTCCCGGACGAGAAATTCAAGAAAACTCTTACAGAATTAACCAGATTACTTGAGGTTGAAGACATCCTTGAAGTTCAAGTGAGGAAGCTTTCCTTGGGCCAGCGGATGAAATGTGAATTAATCGCCGCCTTGCTTCATACCCCTAAAGTTCTTTTCCTGGACGAGCCGACGATTGGTTTGGACGTCGTCATGCAGAAGAAAATGCGCGATTTCATTAAAGAATATAATCGTCGCTATAAATCAACTATCATCTTAACCTCTCATTATATGGGTGATGTTAAGGAACTTTGTGAACGGGTGGTCGTTATTGATAAGGGTAAGATTGTCTTTGATGGCAAGCTAGAAGAAATCATCAAAAAATTTGCTGACCACAAGCTTATTTCCGTGGTCCTGGCTAAGGAAATCGACCCTAAAAAGCTTGAGGAAGTCGCCGAAGTTAAGGAGTTTGATTATCCCCGGGTGATGATTTCCGTCAAGAGGAAAGACGTCTCCGCAGTGACGGCTAAAATTTTAGATAAACTTCCAGTCGCTGACCTTAATATTGAAGAGCCCTCAATTGAAGAGATTATTCGAGAACTGTTTACGGGCAAGAATTATGCGTAAATATCTTCAGGTAATTAGAATTACTTTTCAAGAATATTTTGTCTACCGCTTGAACTTTATTTTCTGGCGGTTGAGAGCTTTTATCCAACTTCTGGTTCTTTACTTTCTCTGGTTGGCGGTCATTCCTCAGGGAACAACGATTTTCGGTTATGACCAGGCGAAGATTTTAACCTATATTTTAGGGACTTCAATCATTCGCTCTTTCATTCTTTCTTCAAGAAGTGTTGATGTTGCCGGCGAGGTTAGCTCTGGTGTTCTCAGTAATTTTCTTCTGAAACCAATTAATTATTTAGGACGCTGGTTGGCTAAGGACATTCCGGATAAAATCTTAAATCTATTCTTTTCGATCATCGGGGTATCTTTGATTCTTATTTTCCTCCGGCCACCAATTATTATTCAGAATAATCCGCTGATTATTTTTTTGACCATCATCACTATTATTTTGGGGATGATTTTGTTTTTTTATCTTTCTTTCTCTCTCTCATTGTCCGCTTTTTGGACGCCAGAGAATGTTTGGCCACCAAGATTTTTAGCGATGATTATTATTGAGTTTTTAGCTGGTAGTCTTTTTCCTTTAGATATTCTGCCAGCCGGTGTTTTTAAGACTTTGAAGCTTTTACCTTTTACCTATCTTTTATTTTTCCCTCTCAATGTTTATTTAGGAAAATTGACTCTTCAGGAGATTTTTATTGGGATTTTCATTTCTCTTTTTTGGATTCTTGTTTTTTGGCAACTGGCGAAAGCCCTTTTCCGCCTGGGGGTAAAAAGCTACGTTGCCTGGGGAAGATGAGATGAAAGTTTTTAAGAAATATTTAAAGGTTTGGTTAAAACTAACGGCTTTAGCCTTTAGTATTGATCTTTCGAATCGATTCACCGCCATTTTTGCTATTACCGGGAAAGTGATAAGATTTTTATTCTTTTTAGGTTTCTTGTTTTTATTAGTAGGCAGAACGGAGACATTAGCGGGATATGATCTCTATCAGGTGGTTTTCTTCTTTCTTACTTTTAATCTGATTGATATTTTAATCCAGTTCTTTCTCAGGGGAGTTTATTATTTTCGCGGCTTAATTGTCAGTGGCGATTTTGATTTAGTTTTAGTGAAGCCTATTAATCCTTTATTCAGGAGTCTTTTTCAGCGGACTGATGCCTATGATTTCCTGACCTTTATTGCTTTGATTGTTTACATGATTATCTTTATCGCTACAGGCAATCTTGTGATTACTCCTTTAGGGGTTATTCTTTATCTGGTTTTAATAATTTCTTCTTTTATTCTTGGTTTGGCTTTTCATATCGGCTTTCTGGCCTTTGGGATTTTGACGACTGAGATTGAGAATATTGTTTGGATTTATCGGGATTTGTCAAGCATGGGAAGAATACCGATTGATGTTTATCGTGAGCCTCTAAGGACTTTTCTGACCGTTGTTGTTCCGGTGGCAGTGATTGTCACTTTTCCGGCTAAAGCCCTGATGGGGCTTTTATCCTGGCAATGGGTAGTTTTTTCTTTGGTGATGAGTGGCTTGTTTCTTTTCGTTTCGCTTCGTTTTTGGAAATACGCCCTTACCCAATATTCCTCTGCCTCGAGCTAGCTTCAGTGAGCTTGAGATGATAGAATTACCCCATGAATAGAATAACCACGAGAATTAGAAGAGAAATTTCGGTTTTTCAAGAACTTATTTCTTTATCTTCGGATACTTTTTGGGGTTTAGATACGCTTACACTTATTTTTAGCGTTTTTTGTGCCTGAAGGTTAGACAGGTGAAGCTTCCTTTTCTAAACTCCGACATGTTTTTTCTATTCTACTTGCTACAGAAGGAGATTCTACTTTTACTCCGTCTTCGGGGATTCCAAATTTCCCGACAAATGCCCATGCTCCGTCACAAGCTATAAGTGTTTTATTGACATGTCTCTCGAGACGAAGAAGGGTAACTACTCCTTCTTGTTGGAGACAAGAAAGCCCATCTGGAATATCCGATCCTAGTCCAAAGAGAATTTTTATTCCTGCCCTGTTCCCTACAGCTTCCCTGAGTGCTTCTGCCATCCGCTCGTTATCATAGGGTTGAAGTTCCGGAGTAACAATATAGAGGATATATTTGGCTTCCTTGACGAGAGCACTTATATCCCCTATGCCGGTAATGGATTCATGGCTTCCGAAAGTCTTAGCTAAAGCCCCAGTAAATCCTTTTAACTGTTCTTTTATAAGAGACACAATGGTTTTAAAATATCAAAGGTTTTCATAAAAATTAACTTCAAGGAAAGATAAGATTCTTTTTAGCTTTGTTTCTGATAAAATTAGTCTATTCGGAGAAAGACAAGACATGAAATACTATATTAGAACTTTCGGGTGCCAAGCCAATAAAGCGGATTCAGAAAGAATTGCACGATTGTATCAGAGCAGGGGTTACAAGCCCGTCAGAGGACCTGGAGAAGCAGATGTGGTTGTTATTAACACTTGCTCCGTCCGCGAGTCAGCTGAGAATCGAGTTTATGGTTTAGTGAGGAACCTTACTGGAGAAAAGAAAAGGCCTAAGATTGTTCTTGCTGGCTGTATGCTTCGTTATGGAGTAACGACTCTCAAAAAGAAATTACCCCAAATTGATGAATTTTTAAGAATGGAAGATTACTGTTTTGATTTACCACCAATCAGAAAAGAAAAAACCCATGCCTGGGTACCGATTATGGAAGGTTGTAATAATTTTTGCACTTATTGTGTTGTTCCCTATGCCCGGGGCAGAGAAAAATCCCGACTTTTTGAGGAAATTGTTTGTGAGGTAGAGAAGTTGGTGGAGCAAGGATTTAAAGAAGTCACTTTATTGGGTCAGAATGTTAACTCTTACGGTAAGGATTTCTCTAATAAGGAAATTAGAAAGCTTAAGTTACGATTTCATGATTTAAATCATGAAACCAGAAATATTTCACCTTTCGCCCTCCTATTACGAAGACTACATCAAATAAAAGGAATTAAAAAGATTTCTTTTCTTACCTCTAACCCTTGGGATTTGAATGAGGATACGATTCAATCAATTAAACTACCTAAAATTGATAAATATCTCCATTTGCCGGTTCAGTCAGGAGACGACGAGGTTCTTAAGAGAATGAATCGGCCTTATACTAGTCTTCAATATACTAAACTGGTTGAGAAAATAAGAAAAGAAATTCCTGAGATAAAAATTGGCACGGATATTATTGTTGGCTTTCCGGGCGAGTCCAAGGAAGCTTTTGAAAATACGGTTAAACTTTGTCAGAAAGTGGGTTTTGAGAAAGCCTATATTGCCAAATATTCCCCCCGACCCGGCACGGTTGCCTATAAATTAAAAGATGATGTCTCTCCTCAGGAAAAAAAGAGGCGTTGGCGAATTTTGGAGGAATTAATTAATAAATAATTATTTTTTAACTTCTACTCCAATCGGACAATGATCTGAGCCTTTGATTTCAGGAAGAATAAAGGCGTCTTTTAACTTTGCAACTAGGGCTTTCGAGACAAAAGCATAATCAATCCGCCAGCCTAAATTTCTTTCTCGAGCCTCTCTAAAATATGGCCACCAGGTGTAATTTCCCCCTTCTTGATTAAATTTTCGAAAACTATCGATAAAACCGAATTTGATAAGCCGCTCAATTTGTTTTCTTTCTCGAGGTGTAAACATCGTGTTCTTAACATTATCTTTCGGCCTGGCTAAATCAATTTCCTGATGAGCAATATTAAAATCGCCAATCAGAATTATTTTCTTGTTTCTATTTCCTTTTAAATACTTAATTAAACGCTCATAAACCTCTAATTTATATTCATAATTTTCTTTTTTTCTGCCCCCATGAGGTAAATAGAGATTAATTAAAGAGAAATTAGGAAAATCTAATTTTAAAAATCTTCCTTCTTGGTCAAATCTTTTGAAGTCTAAATTAAATTCTATTTTTTGAGGTTTTTCTTGAGTATAGACTGCCACCCCGCTATAACCTTTTCTTTTAGCTGAATTGAAGTAGGAATAATAATTCTTTGGTCGAGTAAGGTCAAACGGAAGTTGTTCTGGTTGCGCCTTAATTTCTTGAAGGCAGATAATCTTGGCTCGGCTTTTTTTCAGCCAATCTAAAAAGCCCTTTTTATAGACAGCTCTGAGGCCATTAACGTTCCAGGAAAGGATTTTCAAGATTTATTCCTCTTCTTCAGTCTGAAGTTCCATCGGCTGGCCGCAACAAACGAGTTCGCCAACCCCAGCTTTTAAGACCTTGACCGTATTGCCGCAAACATTACAGCGATAAGTTTGTCCTACTTCAGTCATTTTGCCAGCCCTTTAACTTCTTTCTCTCCTTCTTTTAACTCTCTGGCTTGCTCTGGGTCTAATTTTAATAATAGGGTTTGGAATTCGCCGACATGGGTTTTCTCTTCCTTAGCGATGTCCATAAGAACTTTTTTGATATTTCCATCTTGAGCCATGGCCGCTAATTGCTCGTAAAGACTGACCGCGTCCAGTTCGGCGATCATTCCTAATCTGAGAATTTCCTTATCTAAATTTTTCTTACTTACCTTTTTAAGGTCAGTTGGTGAGACTGAAAGCATAATTTTCACCCCCCCTCTTTCAGATGTATAATATAACACAGATTTTTGAGATGGACAAATTATTGATTATTTGCGGACCGACAGCGACAGGCAAGACTTTATTGGGAATAAAACTTGCTAAGAAATTTCAAGGTGAGATTATTTCTGCAGATTCAAGACAAGTTTACAAAGGAATGGATATTGGGACGGGCAAGGACATTGAAAAAGGAAAATGGGTTGAGGGACATTGGGAGATTGAAGGCATTCCTCTTTGGTTATTGGATGTGGTTGAGCCTCATCAGGAATTTAATGTCGCTCAATATGTGGATTTGGCCCAAAGGGCGATTGGGGATATTAGAAAAAGGAAGAGACTGCCCATCATTGTTGGCGGCACTGGTTTTTATATCAAAGGTCTGATTGATGGTATTATAACCTTGGGAGTTAAGGCCGATTGGGAGTTAAGAATGAGTTTAGAGAATCTGCCTGCCCAAAATCTTTTCGATCTTCTTTCCCGGATTGACCCGGTGAAAGCCGCTTCAATGAACGCTTCTGACCGAAAAAACCCAAGAAGATTAATCAGGGCGATTGAAATAGCGTCGAAAAGCCGAAGACTGAAGACTAAAGACCGAAAGCAGAAAATTTCAGCCGAAATTTTATTTATTGGTTTGAAAGCAGAGTTTAAAGAGCTTTATAAAAGAATAAATAAGCGGGTTGAGGAGAGGGTCAAAAAAGGAGCGGAAAAAGAAGTTAAAGGATTAATTAAGAGGGGATATTCTTGGGATTTACCAGCCATGTCCGCTCTCGGCTATCGAGAATGGCAGCCATTTCTTGAAGGCAAGGTTACTAGAGAAGAAGTCATTCAGAAATGGAAATTTGACGAGCATAGTTACGCTCGAAGACAGCTGACTTGGTTTAAAAAAGACAAGAGGATAAAATGGTTTGAGATTACTTCACCTGGTTTTAAGAGTGAAGTGGAAAAACTAGTTAAGAGTTGGTATACTGGCTTAAATGCCGAGTAAAATTGAAGTTTCTCATCGAACCATCATTTTTACTACTTTTTTCTTAATCGGACTTTGGTTGTTGTTCCAAATCAGGCAAATCATTCTTGCTCTTTTTGTGGCTGTGGTTTTAATGTCCGCTTTAAATCCCATTGTCGATAAAGTGCAAAGAAAGTACTTTCCCCGGATTTTAGCCATTATTTTAGTTTATGCTCTTATTTTGGCTAGTTTTATTCTTATCGTCGCTTCGATTATTCCTCCTTTAATTACCCAAACCGGGATTTTAATTAACCAAATGCCAATTCATTTTCAACAAATGGGTATTCTAGGCGTTGATCTTAACTTTTTAGTTAGCCAAGTGCCTGGCCTGGCCGAGGTCCCTGCCAATATTCTTAAGTTTAGCCTTGGTCTTTTCTCTAATCTGGTAGGTATTTTAGCGATTTTCCTGATCTCTTTTTATCTTCTTCTGGAAAGAAAAGATCTCCAACATCACCTAATTGTTCTCTTTGGTGAGGGGCAAGAGAAGAGAGCCGCTGACTTTATTGATAAAGCAGAAAAACAATTAGGAGGTTGGGTGCGGGGAGAAATTGTTTTGATGACGATTATCGCGGTGATGACCTATTTTGGTTTACGCATTTTAGGAATAGAATTCGCTTTACCCCTGGCTCTCTTGGCAGGTGTTTTAGAAATTATTCCTAATATTGGCCCCGTTGTTTCTTCTGTGCCCGCGATTATTGCTGGGCTGGCGATTTCACCACTGATGGGATTGGCGGTGGCGGCTCTGTATTTCTTAATCCAACAACTTGAAAATACTTTGATTGTTCCTAAAGTAATGGAAAAAACAACTGGAGTTAATCCTTTAGTAACTATTCTCTCCTTAGCGATTGGGTTTAAATTAGGAGGAATTGTCGGGGCGATTTTAGCCGTCCCCGTCGTCTTATTAGTTCAGGTCGTGGCTTCAGAAGTTTTTACCTCAAAACGCTTCCAGAATCTTTAGCCTTGGGAGGCCCGTAAGCCAGATCTTGTTTTAGGTAATCATCAATCTATGCTCTCAAGCCTTGACCCTTGGGGAAACATCCTCTCCGCCAGCTGGCGGACGGGTCAGTCGGAGATTGCAGCGGGGCGGGTTCCCTTCCCGCCTAATTCGGCGGGATTCCCCTTAGGGGACTTTTCACTCGTATTCTCTTACCTTTAGGGTAGGAGAACCGACATAGTTTCTGTGGGCCTATCGAGTCCCGACTTAACGCCGGGATGCCCGCTTTCACGAGCCACCCTGTTTCCTGCTGTCTGGACTTTCCTCTCTCGATGTAACACCGGAGCGATTACCCAGCCTCCCAAGTGTTCGAATTATATCATTTTTTTTCCTCGAAAACAATTAAATATGATAAAATTGACTTATGAATTACTCCCAGGCAATACTTTTATCTATTGTTCAGGGAATAACCGAGTTTCTGCCCGTTTCTTCTTCTGGACACCTGGTTATTTTGCAAAAACTTTTTAATTTCAACCAGCCGCCAGTTCTCTTTGATATTTTAGTCCATTTTGGTACCTTGGGAGCGATTATTCTTTATTTTAAAAAAGAACTAAAAATAATTATTAGGAAGACTAATATTTTATTAATGGTGGTGATTGGTACTTTACCAGCCGTTGTCATTGGTTTCTTTCTCCAAAACTATATTGTTAAAATTTTTGATTCTTTGAGGGTGGTGGGTATTTCCTTACTGATAACAGCCGGGTTGCTCTTTTCCAGTAAGCTTATCAAAGCGCCCAATAGAGACTTTAAATATTTAAACTGGAAAGATGCCTTGTTGGTGGGAGTTTTTCAGGCTTTAGCGATTTTGCCAGGAGTTTCCCGCTCCGGTTCGACCATTGTTTCTGGGCTTTGGCGGGGATTAAAAAGAGAAAATGCTTTTCTTTTTTCTTTTTACCTAGCTGTTCCGGCAATTTTAGGGGCATTAGCTCTTCAAGTTCCTGCTCTTTTTAATTCGTCTTATTCCTATTTAAGTCAAGGCATTTTGGGAATGATAGTAGCAGGAATAGTCGGTTATTTTTCTTTAAATATTTTAGAAAAAACCCTCAAGTCAGCTAAACTTCATTGGTTCAGTCTTTATTGTTTAATTTTGGGTTTAATAGTCTTGATAGTTTAAATATTTGAAGTGATAGGGGAAAAGTTCCACATACCAGTTCTTCTCGATGAAGTCACCCAATATCTTCATCCTCAAAAAAGGGAAATTTTTGTTGACGGCACTTTAGGAGGGGGAGGTCATGCGAAAGAAATTTTGAGAAGGATTGGCCCGCAAGGCAGGCTGATAGGGATTGACCAAGACCCTGAAGCGATTGAGTTTGCCCAAAAAACCTTAAGCAAATTCAATCAACAAGTCATTTTTATTGAAGATAATTTTATTAATTTAAGAGACATTTTAGACAAACTTGAAATAAAAGCCGTTGATGGTTTTCTTCTCGATTTGGGGGTTTCCACCTTTCAGCTAGAAACAACAAGGCGGGGATTCAGCTTTTCCGAGAACGAGGCGAATTTAGGAGCTCCCTTAGACATGCGTATGAATCCCAATCAGCCGGTTAGGGCTTACGAAATTATTAATTTTTATCCTGAGAAGCGTTTAAAAAAGATTTTCTTTGAGTTAGGCGAGGAACCACAGGCGAAGAGGATTGCCCGTCAGATTATAATTGAAAGAGAAAAGAAGAAGCTAGAAACCTGTGGAGATTTATTAAGAGTGGTTAGGATGACTTTACCTCCTCAATATCGCTTTTCCACGACTAAAGGTCGCTGGGCGAGCAAGGTTTTCCGGGCGATTAGGATGGAGGTCAATCAAGAATTAGTTGCCCTCGAAGAAGTTTTGCCCCAAATCATTGAGGTTCTTAAGAAGAAGGGAAGATTAGTCATCATCTCTTTTCATTCCCTAGAGGATAGGTTTGTGAAAAACCAATTTTTAGCTTGGGAGAAAGCTGGTCTGGTAGAACTACTGACTAAAAAACCGGTGATGGCGACCCAAGAGGAGATTAAAAAGAATCCCAGGGCTGACAGTGCTAAATTAAGGGCTTTAGTAAAATTGTGACCAGCCTCTTTCTTTTTGATTCTTTTTCTGATAGAATTGTCATTGATATTTTTGGATGGCTTTCTTTTGGCTCGCCTAGATTCAGATAGATTCGAGGTAGCCTTCAAAGAAGCTTCCGTATTGAAAGGAGGTGAAGAAAATGAATACTAAGCTTTATGTTGGTAACCTTGACTATGCTACCACTGGCGAGCAGCTAGGCGAACTCTTTGCCCAAGCGGGCACAGTTTCTGAGGCTGTCGTGATTAGCGATAAATATTCCGGCCGTTCGAAGGGTTTTGGTTTCGTGACCATGGGTAACGATGAAGAAGCAAAAAAGGCGATTGAAATGTTCAACGGCAAGGATTTTCAAGGCAGGAATTTAGTCGTCAATGAAGCTCGACCGAAAGAGCCAGGAGCCTCTCGGCCAGGAGACAGGAGACAATCACGGAGAGAGTAAAAGTGATTTAATCTTAGAGTAATGAATTTTTTGAAAAAGGAAAAACTCTCTTTATCCTTCATTGCTTTTCTACAAGCTTTGGGGCTGGTGCTTTATTGCAGTTTAGTAGGCTTGTTGATGTGGCAAGGAGAAAATATTTTTGGCCCACCCTATACTTTTTTGGGTCCGGCTATGTTTTTGGTTCTCTTTGTCGCTTCGGCTTTAATTTCCGCGCTTTTAATCCTAGGCTATCCTTTCATTCTTTTCTGGGAGAAAAAGCAACTGGTTAAAGCCTTGAAATTAGTAGTTTATACTATTGCTTGGTTAATTCTTTTTATTTTCCTCTTTATTCTCGCTTTAACAATTTTCTAGTGTTTTTTTACGAAGAGAATAGTACTACCTGTTGCACCGGCCACAAATCCCAGGGGGCAAATGAAAACTGAGATGATGAAGAAAAGAGCGTGCAAAAGACCAAAAACAGGTTGGTTAGTTATTACCTCCAAGCCGTAGAATAAATTATGAAGGATAGCAAAAATAAAAAAGCCCAAAGCGGAAGCGCCGGTTAAGATTAAAAATTTTTTCAACGTCCCTTTATTTTTTTCTTTTAAAGTAAAAAATATCAAGAGGGCGCCTAGTAAAAAATAAAAGGCAATCATTATCAAAAAAGACGGGCCCTTAAAAATTTCTCTGACTGGAGGGATAAAAAACGCGCTTAAGATTAAAACAAAGATTCCCACTAAGGCCCAGAATACTGCTTCAGTCTTTTTCATGATTTAAATATACCATAGAAGGATGGTTGTTTAGTGTTGAGAATATGGTAAAATAATCAAAGGTTAAAATTTTTTATAAAAGGAGGTGATTATTAATGGTAGATGATAATGATAAGCCAGTAACTGATAAGCCATCAACTGATGAACCATCTGAAGAACCAGAAGGAGAAGAGCCAAAATCTGAAAAACCTGACAGTGGAACGACTGCTCCGGCAGATGATGCGGCGGCACCAGCAGATGATGCAGCGACACCAGCAGGAACTGATCAACAAGGCCGCCAGCTTTATGACGTAAAATGCGCTGATTGTGGGAAGCAAACTCAAGTTCCTTTTAAACCAAGTGGGGATAGACCAGTTTATTGTAGAGATTGTTATATGAAGAGAAGAGGGGGAAGGTAAGAAATAATACCTTTACTGAAGAATTAAGTTGAGCCTCTTTCTGTTGATTTAGAAGCTGTTCCTCTAAAGGCATTGGCAGCTTGGACTGCCCTGTTTAAATCCCCTGTTGATGTAGGAGATTTGGCTGCCTCTTTAGGGTCTTTTAATCCTACCTCAAGGTTTCCGTCTATTTTGCCAACCGTAAGCTCTGTTGTTCCTAAGGAAAAGGTGACTGGTTTTCCTGTTTCTTCCGTTTCCAGAAAAGCCGTTTTCAAGGTCTCCGATTCTGTAGGTTCTTTCTTTTCTCTTTCCTCCATCATCTAATTTTATCTCAAGTAAAAGAGGAAGGCAAATTGTTCATCAGTTATTAACTGGTGGTATAGTATTAATGATGAAATATAAAAATATTGCTGTTTCTGGGAAAATCATTGCCTCTGGTTCGAGCACTCTAGCGAAACTATTAGTGGAAAAATTGGGTTGGCGATTTTCCTCGGCTGGAGACTTGATGCGCCAGCACTGTCAAGAAATAGGTTGGCCCATCGAGCGCTATCATGAAATTCCCGATGAGATGGATAGAGAGATAGACAGAAAAGCCAGAGAGATGCTGGAAAAAGGAGAACATCTTGTTCACGAGGGTTGGCTCGCAGGTTGGTTAGCTAAAGACCTACCCCATGTTTTTCGTGTTCTCTGTGTTGCTCCCTTGGCAATCCGCATTAAAAGATTTGCCCAAAGAGAAGGCGATTCCTTGGCAGAAGCAAGGAAGAAAGTAGTTTTTCGGGACAAAACCACGGTTGAGAAACATCAGCGTCTTTATCAAGTCAAAAATCAATTTGACCCCCACTATTTTGATTTGATTATTAAAACCGACCAAATGACCCCGGAGGAAGAGGTTAAACTTGTTCTTAAGAAGATGCTTTGATTCCTTCTAATCTTTTGAAGATTTTCTTGGTGAGACCTAAGAGAAAGTTCTCTCGTTCGGGAAAGACAGACTTGCCTGTCCCCATTATCTTTGACCAGCAAGAGAGAATCACCCATTCTTTTTTCTTATTTTGAGTGGCGATAATCTCAATTCTTTGGTTGCCATAGTCCTTATAGTAACGTTTTGAGCCCGCCACTTTTCCTGTCAGTTGACCGTCTGGATGTTGAAAGGAATACCAAGCATCAGATTGGGTAATTTTGCGTTCGTAAAGTCGCTTAATCGCGTGATTCGTCCAAATCACCCCGCCGTACCGAGAATTCATACGACAATTATACTTTATTTTTTGAGGAGAAAATAACCAAGCT
>Ga0315551_10000740_pt1 | contig 25873 bp, 18 predicted proteins | sample SalMarSW160290MG_FD_203678 | JGI IMG/M metagenome (GOLD analysis project Ga0315551, IMG submission 203678) | Salt marsh sediment microbial communities from the Plum Island Ecosystem LTER, Massachusetts, United States - Salt Marsh Sediment SW1602-90 ...
GCCACCTCCACCAGCTGGTCGAGCGCCGTGGCCCACCCGTCGTGGAAGCCCATTGCTTCATGGGTCTTCCGGGTCTCCGGGCTCCCGTGGATCGCGACCGCCCGGTAGAGCGTCCCCCCGTCCGCCGGCTCCATCGTGACGACGCCGGTCATGAACGGCTTACCTCTTGGCCGATAGCCGGCCCCAAGCGCATCCGTGAACACGAGCCGTTCTTCGGGCACGATCTCGAGGAAGCACCCGATGTTCTCGTGCTCCGCGCCCTCCGGCGAGCGCATGACGGTCCGGAACAGACCGCCGGGCCGGAGATCCATCTCGCACTCGGGGGTCGTCCACGGGCGCGGGGTGAACCACTTCTTCAGGTGCTCCGGCTCGGTCCACGCCCTCCAGACCAGCGCGGGGGGGACGGCGACGGTCCGTTCGAGGACCAGGTCGAGGGACGGGTCGATGGCGATCGTGCTCATTCAGGGTCGCTCCCGAGGGTTTCGAGGTAGTCGTCGAGCTGGTCGAGACGGCGCTCCCAGATGGCGCGCTGCTCGGCCAGCCAGTCCTGCGCCTCCTGCAACCGGTCCGGCACGGCCGAGACGGTCCGCACGCGTCCCTCCTTCACCGACGTCACCGCCCCGGCGGCCTCGAGCACGACGATGTGCTGGAGAAACGACGGGAGGGCCATGTCGAAGGGCTCGGCCAGCTCGCTCACGCTCGCGGGGCCGCGGTGCAGACGCTCCAGGACGGACCGCCGGATGGGGCTGGCGAGGGCCTGGAACAGCGCGTCGAGATCGGCGGATCGTTGCTTAGGCATATGCCTAAGTATATCGTTGACCAAAACTGAGCGCAATGCCTAAGTGTCGTGCCGGCGACGACGCGGGGCGTGGAGATCCTCGGAAGGGGCTACTCGGCCAGCGCCAGGCCGCGGACTACCCATCCGCCCGAAGCGCCTCGCTCGCCTCCACCCTCACGAGCCGGCGGGTGGGCACGAGACAGGAGACCAGGCCGATGAAAAGCACGATGCCGAGTGCCAGGCCCAGCGCCGTGAGGAAGGCCACGAGGGGGGACCGCGCTCCACCGGATGTGCTGCCGAGCTCGAAGAAGAGGCGTCCGGCCAGCGCCGCTCCGAGGACGGCGCCCAGGCCAAGCTGGACCAGCGTGCGCCGCCCCCCGCCTGCGGGAGATCGCGGCGTCGGTGGATCCGAGCCTCATCCTGGGAACCCCGGTCGTCCTGAGCGACGTCTACCAGGGAGACTGGTACGTCATGATGGGGGTGGCGGGCGGCCTGACGCTGCTCGTCGGCGTCCTCGTCGCCCTGGCAATCTCGGGGATCTACGGCATGATTGTCGTTCTCCGTGTCCGAGCGCACCCGCGAGATCGGCGCCCGAGCCCTGCGCGAAGCCGAGCTCCAGCTCGGGCGGGCCCCGGGCGGGATGGATCTCGGGCGGCCGGAGGGGCTCCCCCGACCACGCTTCGGCCGGTGCCCGGCGCAGGACGTCCCGGATGGAGAACGGGTCGGTGAGGAAGGCGATCAGCCGCATGGCCTCGCCACACCCCGGACAGACGAGCGGGAAGGTGTGGTAGATCCGGGCCAGCAACGCGGCCCAGCGGGAAGAGATCCGGCGCGGCCGCGAATGCGTGGCGCGGCGAGACGGTGCCGAGACCGGCCGCGGCGGGGTGGTCTGCGGGAACGGGAGGTTCGTGGCGGCGCCCGCCGAAGCGGTCACCAGAGGCCGGAGGGGCGAGTTCGGGGCCCCCACCCCGTGATACCGGTGTCGGTGGACGCGGGGTGGGGGAACCAGGGCGGCCAGCCGGTCCAGGAACTCGAGCGGGGAGAGCCGGAGCACCTTGCGACCGTCGGGCGTGGGCCGAGGCGGGCGGTAGAGGACCACGCCCTCCTCCCCTTCCCCGGAGCCCTGCCACTCGAGCCGGTTCAGCGCGAACGGTGGCCGGGCGCAGTAGCGGAGCAGCCGCTCGAGGCCGGCCCGGTCGTGGGCTTCGATGCGGACGGAGGCGTCGAGCGAGAAGCCGCCGGCGTGTCTGAGGGCCGTGGCCTCGTGGAAGCGGACGCCGGCCGAGGACGAGTCCTCCCCCTCTCGGTACTCGACCTGTTCGAACACGCCGTCCAGGACGCAGATATGGTAATGGAAGTGGGGATTGAGGCTCGCGCCGAACCGGTGGAGGAAGGAGATGGCGCCAAACTTGGGCTGGCGCCGAGGGCCGCGCGGACGGCGAACTCCCTCCGACGCGCCTGCGTCCGTGCAACCAGAAGCCCGGCGACGTTGACCGCTGCGACGAGCAGCAGCAGTGCCGCGACGCCCACGAGGCGGGTGTTCTGTTCGCGCAGCTGCTCGCGCCAACTCTCTCCCATCGGCTCGGCGCGGAGCCGGAGCGAACGTCGCGCTACCGGGTTCGTGCGTTGCAGTCGCGCGCTCACGACGCCGACCTCCGCCACCATTTCCGCCTCGGAAACCCCCGCCGCGCGGCGCCCGATCGTCCAGATGCCGGCCATGGCACGCGAGACCACCTCCTCGCGCGTCAGCTCCTGCTCGATCGGAACCCAGAACTCGTGATCACGGAGGTCGTTCTCGATCGTTCCCATGAACGGCGCCGGCAGCACGCCGATGACCGTGAACGTCTTCGTCGTGGTCCGGATCGTCTGGCCGAGGATGCCCGGATCGGCGCCGAAGTGGGCGCGCCACGACCCGTGTGAAAGCAGCATGGTCGGCGGCGCGCCCGGGGCGAAGTCATCGGCCGCGAACAGGCGGCCGAGCCGTGGCTCCACCCCGAGCATCTCGAAGTACTCCGGCGTGACGCCCTCGCCCTGGACCCTGCGAGCCCCCGATACGCCGAGGAACACCAACCGTGCCCTCGAGACGCCGGCCAGTCGATCGACGGTGCGGAGACTCCCGCGCAAGTCCTCGAGGTCGGGATACGACAGCGCGCCCCGCCGTTCGACGCCCGGCTCCTCGTTCCAGATGCGGACCAGTCGCTCCGATTCCGGAAACGGGAGCGGTCGGAGGAAGACCGAGCTGTAGAACGTCAATGCGGACCCGGTCGCGAGAACCCCGACGGCGACACACGCGATCGCCGAGACGCTCAGTCGGACCGAGCGCCTCGTGGCTCGGAGCGCGTCCCGCAGCTCCGACGCGAGGCGGCCGATGGAGCGGGCGTGGACGATTCGAGCATGCATGCCGGGCGCCTCGTCGTGGGATCGGTGAAGCTCCGGGGGCGTCGGCGACGTCCCCTCGGGCATCCGCACTCCCTCAGGTGCTACGTCCCGTTGCAGAACGGGTTCCGCCCGAGGTCCCCGCACCCGTACGGCGGATCGATCTGCGGGGGACGTCGGGAGGCGTGTCGGCGTCGGGTCGCGCGAGGCCCGTCGCGAACGCCAGCAGGTCGGCGTTGACCCGATCCTTGTGGGTCGTGCACATCCCGTGCGGGGCGCCCTGGTAGATGTCGAGCGTCGCGTTCGGGATCAGCTTCGACGAACGGAGGGCCGAAGCGGCGATCGGCACGATCTGGTCGTCGTCGCCGTGCAGGACCAGGGTCGGCACATCGAATCGCTTCAGGTCCTCCGTGTGATCCGTCTCGGAGAACACCTCGATGCAATCGTAGCAGGCCGGGATCCCGGCCATCATCCCCTGGAGCCAGAAGGACTCCCGCACCCCTTCCGAGATCTCGGCACCCTCCCGGTTGTAGCCGTAGAACGCGAGGCTGAGGTCCTTCCACAACCGCGAGCGGTCGGCGAGGACCGCAGCGCGCAGTCCGTCGAACGCTTCGATCGGCGTGCCGTCCGGATTCGTCTCGGTCTTGAGCATGAGCGGCGGGATCGCGCCGATCAGCACCGCCCCGGCGACCCGACTGGTGCCGTGACGGCCGATGTAGCGGGCGACCTCGCCACCCCCCGTGGAATGGCCGACGTGGACCGCGTCGTGGAGATCGAGCGCGTCGACGAGCTCCGCGAGGTCATCGGCGTAGGTGTCCATGTCGTTGCCGGTCCACGGCTGGCTCGAGCGCCCGTGCCCGCGACGGTCGTGCGCGATACAGCGATAACCGTGCGAGGCCAGAAAGAACATCTGGTCCTCGAACGCGTCGGACGAGAGTGGCCAGCCGTGGCTGAACACCACCGGCGGACCCGAGCCCCAGTCCTTGAAGTAGATCTCGGTCCCGTCGCGGGTGGTGATCGTGGAGCTCCGTGTACGGGGCGCGGTCATCGTCGTGTTCATGGTCCCTCCTTCGGGGGCGGGCCGGGGCCCGTCCGCTGTTGGTCGATTCGTCTCCTCCCAACCCCATCACCCGATACCGGGCGCCCGTCCCGCGGAACGTCTTGGGCGCCCCTAGAGCCGCAGCTCTGTTCGCGATGGTCGATCGGCTGGCGGCGCAACTCCTCGCACTCGGGGCGGGCGCGAGCACGCAGCAATTGAGCGCGCTCACCACCACGAACCTGGATGCCCTGCGGGCCTACCTCGACGGCGTTGTCGCCTATCGGAGCGGAGTGTTCGAGAAGGCGACGCCCCTCCTCGAACGCGCGGTACAGCTGGACTCCACGTTCGCCCTCGCAACCTCGGCCCTGGTCGAGGCCAACGATTGGCAACCGGCCACGGTGGACATGGATCGCGTTCGGCGTCTGGCGTGGCAGTACCGGGAGCGACTCGCCCCACGTGATCAGCTGCTGTTGTCGCTTCGCCTCGGCTCCCACTATCCCCGGGAGACCCTCTGGCAGGTCCGCATCGCCGATCGTGAGGCCGCCACGCGAACGATGCCCGACAGCCCCGAGGCCTGGTACTACCTCGGCGATGCGCTCTTTCACTATGGGTACCTCGCCGATATCTCCGATCCGCTTCCCCGCGCGCGGCAGGCATTCGAGCAGGCATTCCATCTCGACTCGCTGTATGGTGGGCCGATCACGCACCTGCAGTCGCTCGCGCTGGTACGCCACGATACGACGGCCGCCCGCCTCTGGCTGCGCCGGATGACCGCGCTTGGCGGCGACATTCGTTTCCGCCTGCAGGCGGAATGGGGAACCGCAGCGATGACGCGCAACGCCCGCCGCGTCGACTCCCTGCTCGCGGCGATCGATTCCGTACCGGCGGCCTTGATCGCGCCTCTCCCCTTCATCCTGCCATTCGACAGCGTCCTGCGCGCGCACAGCCACGATATCCTGGAGAGCGTGCGCCGGCGCGCCGTTGGTGAGGATCGGATGGGAATGATGCAGATCCAGTTGATTTCGCTCTCGAACCGCGGCCGGCCACGAGAAGCGAACGCGTGGTTCGATTCGCTCCGATCGGCCCGTGCTCCCCGGTATGTTCTCGAGAGCATCGCCATCATGAGCGCGGTCTTCGAAGGTGACACGGTGGCCCTCGATGCCCTCTCCGGGTCTCCCCAGGCCGGCTGGGCGGGCGTGAGGGTCCGCCTGACCCGCATCCTCCTTCGGGGCGATTCCGCTGCCGCCGACACGGTGCTTCGCACGCTGCGCACGCGGACGGACAGCCTGACGGCGGACCAGCAGCGCTCCCGCCACGTCCTCGACGCGTGGGCGGCCGTGCAGGCCGGACGACCCACGGCGGCCCAAGTGGTGACCGAGGCGGATTCGGCGCTTCGCGGAGTGGAAGTTGGCGCTGAGCCGCTCAACTTCATCGTGGCTCAGCTGCTCGAACAGCTGGGCAGGAACGAGGATGCGCTTCGAGTCGTGCGACGGCGTTTCATCGCGCTCGGGTTTTCGTTTCCCATCGGCCTCGCTGCTCACTTCGGCTCGATGGGCGGCTGGCGGCGCGGACGGGAGACCGCACCGGCGCCATCGACGCGTATCGCAAGTACCTCTTCCTGCGCGACGATCCCGAGCCGTCGATGCAGCCGCAGCGCGACAGCGTGGTGGCGGAGCTGGCGGCGCTGACCGGCGGCAGGTAGCGCTCACCGGGCCACGACGCGCCCCGCACGGGACATCCTCGATCCAGGGGAGAAGGCATCCATGGACACGCAGACTGACCTCTTCGACTTCGCCGACGCCGGCGTGACGACCGACGACGGAGCGGACGCCCCCGGCCTCGACCGCCGCGGCTTCGGTCAAGGTCGCCCTGGCCACCGCGGCGGTGGCGGGGCTGAACATTCCGGTCGGCGCCCAGGGGGGCGGCCGCGGGGCGGCGCAAGGGCCCCAGCAGGCCGCGCTTCCGGCGTTAGGGAACGGCGAGCCGGCGGCAGTTCCAGGCCTATCCCGGCGGGACCGGCGCATTCATGGAAGCGCTCGCGCGCGAACGCGGGCGCGCCGCCTTCGATCGCGTAGCGATGAGCGTCGAGCCCTCGAGGGATAGGAGTTTCAAGCGCGTCGCGCGCAGCAACAACCGGATGACGGCCTGGGCCAGACTCGTCCCCTCCCTCTCGGCGTGGGCCTCGATCTGCTCCGCCAGCTCGGGCGGGATCTGACGAATGGTGATCGTCTTCAACGACCTCTCAACTCCTCACGGTGTGCGCATCACTTTCTCAACGAATATGATGCACGATAGGCGCCACGCGATCCCGGGGTCCACCCGGCTCTGTGAGGCAGGCCCGGTCGCGATCACGCGTCGCGGCTACTCGCGGCGGTCTTTGGGCCGAGGTCACCGCCGATCGCGAGCCGCTTGGCCGGGCCTCCGGTGAATCCGACCGAGGTAGATGCGATTCTCGCCCTCGTCGTTCGCCTCGACCACGTCGGGTACGCCGTCGCCGCTGACGTCTCCGATCGCCAGACCCAGGGTCCAGGTGAGCGGGCTCCCGAACTCGAACTCGTCGAAGCCTTCGCGTCCGCCGCGATTCAGATAGAGCCAGTTGACTTCCCAGGCGTTGGCGAACAGGGCGTCGAGATCGCCGTCCAGGTCGATGTCGCCGAGGGTCACGCGGTAGGTGTCGGCTCCCTTGCCCAGCGTCGTGCCAGCGACGAACCCGCCGGTGCCGTCGCCGTAGTACACGCCCCCGGGCTGAAAGGTATTCCCCGTGACGATGTCCAGGTGCCCGTCGTTGTCCAGATCGCCCACCGCGACCGTCAGGGTCTCGTCGGTCCCCGTCCCGAAGGGCCGGCGCTCCGTGAACCCGCCAGTGCCATCGTTCAGGAAGATGTAGTTCTGGCTCGCATACTGGTTCGCGAGGACGAGGTCCAGGGCCCCGTCCTCGTTCATGTCGCCGAGCGCGATCTTGATGGCCGACGGCTGTCCGGCGAACACCCGGCAATCGGCGAATCCGGCGGTGCCATCGTTGAAGCAGATCTCGCTCGGACCGTCGCGGTCGAGCACGAACAGATCGAGCGCAGCGTCTCCGTCGAGGTCCCCGACCTCGAGATCGCGCGACGGGGCTTGTGGGTCGCCGAAGCTTCCCGACGGATCGAACCAACCGTCGCCGCGGTTGAGGAACAGCAGATTCGGCGCGCGGTCGTTCGCCACCGCAGCATCGAGATCTCCATCCGCGTCGAGATCCGCCAGCTGGATGCGATAGCTGGCCGCGCGACCCAGGCCGAGCGGCCGCTCGAGCGTGAACGCCCCCTGTGCGACCCCGCTGTTGAAGACCACGACGTTCTGACCGGGCCAGTGCGTCCCGTTCGCGACGAGGACGTCCAGGTCGCCATCCCCGTCGACGTCCCCGAGGGCCACGGCTGCCGAGAGGCCCTCGTCCCGGCCGAGCGACCGGGGATACCGGAGCTCGAAGCCGGCGTCGACTCTTTGCACGGCCCGTTCGAGGATCCTGAGGACCTCGTCTTCCATTCGGTCCGGATCGTTGTTGAAGTTCCTCAGGTCGTCGATGTCCCGGCGTCCGGCGGCCACCTCCGCCACGATGCTCTGCGCCATGACGCGCGCCGGCTGACCGGGATCGGAAAAGCCGACGACCTCCGAGCTGGCCTGCTCGAGCGCGCAGCGAAGCCCGACCGCGGCCCCCGGCTCGGGGCACCGGCCCCTCTCGCGCTGGTTCCATCCGGATGTCTCGAGGATCTCCCGGGCCCGCTCGAGGATTTCCCGGTCGAGAGCCGACGGGTCCGCGCCGGCGTACGCGTCGAACGAGAAGGTCAGGCTGTCTCCGGCGAGCGAGAACGACTGGAGGTCATCGAACGCGAAGCCGAAGGTGCGGATCGCGCCTCGCGCGTAGCCCGCCTCGGAAGGGGGTGCGAGATGAACGGGACCCGGACCGGACGCGCCCTCGACCGTGCCCGTCCACGGGAAGACCCGGTTCGCCGTGGTGAGGGACAGGGAGATCGGCCGCTCCATCCCCCAACCGCGGCACACGCCCCGGTACGTGTCGCCCTCGGTCCGTTCGAGGGCGCATGTCGTGACCTGGGCGGCTACGCCCGTCGGCAACGTTCCGAGCGCAACCACCGCGACGAGGGTGGCACAGCCCTGCGCTCTGTTGCCCATGGACAGCCCCCTCGGCCTCGTGGGACGCCCCGCCGCGTTCCGTCTCGTCCATCGTAGGAGACGGTCTTGGTTTCCGACAGCGCGACGTCGTGGCCGTGCCCTCCTTCGCCGCGCGGACGACCGGCGGTTCCCGGCTCGCGCTGTCGGCGGCCAGGTGAATCGCCCGCTTGTGCCGATTCACGGCGGGTCGGATCGTTCGACCCGTCAAGAACCGCCAGCGGATATCCGAATGAACAGCCCGGCCACAACCGACCCTTGGCCGCCGGCCGCGACGTCCCCGGCCGGACCGCGCGTGGTCGCGCGCCTCCACTCGCTCGTCCGACGCGTGGCCGAGCGCGTCCGCCCGCTCGCCGATCGCGTGACCGGGTGGCTCCGGGGTCGGCACGCCGACTCGCCCGGCGAGGCGCGGACCGTCGCCCTGTTCCTGCGACTGATGGGGCTGGTCTACGTGGCGGCCTTCATCTCGCTCTGGGTTCAGGTCTCGGGGCTCCTCGGCAGCGACGGGATCCTCCCCGCGCGGGAGTACCTCGCGGCCGCGCGATCGCAGCTCGGCGCCGGGCGCCTCTGGTATGTGCCCACGGTGCTCTGGCTCGGATCGACCGATGCCGCCCTCCACCTCCTGTGCGCCGCGGGAACGCTCTGCGCGCTGCTCGCGGTGGTGGGTCTGGTGCCGGTGGGGGCGCTCGCGGGCGCGTGGCTCGGGTACCTGTCGCTGTCGACGGTGGGGCAGGACTTCCTGCGCTTCCAGTGGGACGGCCTGCTGCTCGAGGCCGGCTTCGTGGCGATCCTGCTGGCGCCGTGGCGCTGGCGCTCGCGCCTCTTCGGTCATGCGGGCGATCCGCCCGCGCGCGTCCCCCGCGCCCCGCTGTGGCTCGCACGCTGGCTCCTCTTCCGGCTGATGCTCGCCTCGGCGGCGGTCAAGCTCACGAGCGGCGACCCGACCTGGCACGCCCTCACCGCCCTCGACTTCCACTACTTCACGCAGCCGCTGCCGCCCTGGACGGCGTGGTACGCGAGTCACCTGCCCGCCTGGTTCCAGAAGCTGTCGGTGCTCTTCATGTTCGCGTGCGAGGGGGTGGCGCCGTTCCTCCTGTTCGGACCGCGCCGCGCGCGCCACGTCGGCGTGGCGGCGATCGCCGCGCTCCAAGTGCTGATCCTCCTCACCGGCAATTACGGCTTCTTCAACCTCCTCGCGCTCGCCCTGTGCGTGCCGGCGCTGGACGACGGCGTGCTGTCGCGCCTGCCGGGTTGGACCGCGATGCGCGGGCCCGAAGCGACTCCAGCGCCCGGGCCCGACGCGAGCTCGCCGGGCGGACCCGACACGACCCCGGATCGAGAGCCCGGAGGAACCGCCGCTCGCACCGGGCTCTCCCCCGACCCGCCCCGACCCCCGCCCGGCCGAGCGCGGTGGCCGCTCGGCGTCGTCGCGGCCGCCCTGTTCCTGACGAGCCTCGCGCCGCTGTCGCAGGCGCTGGGCGTCGGGACCCTCGCGCCGCGGCCGCTTCTCCACGCCTACCGGTTCACGTCACCGCTCCAGCTCGTCAATCCGTACGGGCTCTTCGCGGTCATGACGACCGAACGCCCGGAGATCGTGGTGGAGGGCAGCCTGGACGGCCACGAATGGCAGACGTACGAGCTCCGGTACAAGCCGGGCGACCCGGCCCGCCGTCCCGCGTTCACGACGCCGCACATGCCGCGGCTCGACTGGCAGATGTGGTTCGCGGCGCTGGGCGGTCCGCGCCAGAACCCGTGGTTCCTCTCGTTCTGCCAGCGGCTGCTCGAGGGCTCGCCCGCGGTGACGTCGCTGCTCGCGCGCGATCCCTTCGACGGCGCGCCGCCCCGCTATGTGCGGGCACAGCTCTACCGGTACCGGTTCACCACGGCGGAGGAGCGCCGCCGCACGGGCGACTGGTGGGCGCGCACGCTCGAGGGACCCTACGTCCCGGCGCTCACGCTGGTCGACGGCCGGCTCTCGATCGCGGACGACGATGCCACGTCGCCGTGACCGCTGCCGGGAGGAGTAAGGCAGCCGAGCGGGGTCGGTCCAGCCCCTACCGAACCGTTGTTGGGATCCGATGTCGCCCGCAATGTTCCACCCCGGGCAGGGACGGCCGTCCCTGCCCGGCGCCGCCCACACCTCGAGAGGTGCGTCATGTTCGACGGACGCCTCGCTCTGCCGGTTCCGCAAATCTTCAATCGGGGCGCCGGGATTTGAACCCGGGACCTCCTGAACCCCATTCAGGCGCGCTACCGGACTGCGCCACGCCCCGATGCGAGCGGGGAAGCTAGCCCTCTCCGGTCCCCCGTCAAGCGGGAGCCCCCGGCGCAGGAGGCGGGTGCCTACTCGTGCCGCAGGGCGAGGAGCGGGTCCATCCGGCTGGCGCGCCGGGCCGGGACGGCGACCGCGCACAAGGCGACGGTCGCAAGCCCCGCCGCCACGGCCCCGTACACCCACGGCTCGAGCGGGGTGACGCCGAACAGGAGACTCGCGAGGGTGCGCGACAGGGCCGCGGCCGCGCCAAGGCCGATCGCGATCCCGATCACCACCGGGCGGAGCCCCTGCCCCACGAACTGTCCGAGGATGCGGCGCGAGTCCGCCCCGAGGGCCGATCGGACGCCGATCTCCGACGCCCGCTGCGAGACGCCGTAGGCGGTGACGCCGTACGTGCCGATCGCGGCCAGGAGCACGGCGAGCACGGCGAACGCGCCGACGACCAGCATGTAGAAGCGCGGCGAGGCGACCGAGCGCGACACGGCATCGTCCAGCGTGTAGGCGGCATCGAGCGGCACGTCGGGATCGAGGGCCCAGATGCGTTCGCGGAGCGGCGGGAGGATCGCGCCGGGCGGTCCCTGGGTGCGGACGACGAGGTCCATCGACCCGAATGGAAGCTGGGCGTACGGGACGTACAGCAGGGGCGGCGGCGGCTCGGAGGGGTCGGGGAGGATGTCGGCCACCACTCCCACGACCGTGACCTCGAGCGGCTCTCCATCCCGCGTGGCGTGATGGCGGAAGCGGGCGCCCACCCGGGGCCCGGGTGGCAGGAGCCGATCGGCGAACGAGCGGCTCACCACCGCGACCGGGGCGGCGGACGGTCCATCGCTGTCGAGGAACCCCCGCCCCTCTAGCACCGCGATCCCTGCCGCCTCGAAGTAGCCGGGGGTCACCGCCCCGATGCTCGCCCCGGCGGACGGGTCGTCGCGGAGTCCTTCGGGCTGGATCGCCCGCAGGTTGATGCCGGCCCCCCCGTCCGGAGCGCGGAACGCGAGGTGCGCGGCGCGCACGCCGGGAAGCGAGCGGGCCTCGCTCAGGATGCGACCATACCAGCCCAGCGTGCCGCCCTCGCTGCTCCGCACCCGATCGGGCGGTGCCAGCGGCAGGACGAGGGCCTCGTTCGTGTCGAAGCCGCGGTCGAAGCGCATGAGCCGCGCGAACGAGGCGCCCAGGAGCATGGCCCCCACCGCCAGCGCGGTAGAGAGCGCGATCTGCGCGCCCACGAAGCCCCGGAGGAGGCGGGCCCCGCTTCCCCCGAAGCGCCGCCCGCCCGCGGCGAGCGACGCCGGCGCCGTGCCCGCCGCCCGCAGCGCCGGGACGATCCCGGTGAGGAGGGCGGTGGCGAACACGACGGCCGTCATGGCGAGCGCCACGCGCCCATCCAGCGACACCTCGTCGAGACGGGGCGTGCCCGCGGGCGCGACACGCACGAGCAGCGGGAGCGCGACCCGGCCCAGGAGGAGACCGAGGGTCCCGCCGGTGGCGGCGAGCAGGAAGCTCTCGGCCAAGTGGGCCCATACGAGCCGAAGCCGGCTCGCCCCGAGGGCCTGCCGCAGGGCGGCCTGGTCGCGACGGCTCTCCGCCCGGGCGAGGAGGAGGTTCGAGACGTTCACGCACGCGACGAGCAGCACCAGCGTCGCGGCGCCGAGGAGGAGCCACAGGGGGCCGCGGACCGAGCGGACGAGCGCATCTCGGGCCGACCCGGCCCACGCGGAGCGTCGCTCCGCGGGACCCACCCCCCGCTGGGTCTCGAACGCCTCTAGCCGGGCGGTGAGGGCCGCCGACACGGTCTCGAGACTCGAACCCGGCTGGAGGCGGCCGATCACGTACAGCTCGCGGTCGTCGAAGCCACGCTCCTCGGGCGTCATCGGCCGCCACAGCGAGGCCTGCGCCGGCATGGCGAACCGCGGTGGCATCACGCCGATCACCGTGTGCGGCACGCCGGCGATCTCGATCCGGCGCCCCAGCGCCCCGGGATCACCCGCGAACAGACGCATCCACAGATCGAACCCCAGCACCGCCACCGGCCGCCCCTCGCGGGTCTCCTCCGGGGCCGGCGCGCGGCCCTCGAGCGGCGGTGTCGCGAGGACTTCGAAGAAGTCGTCGGTCGTGCGTGCCAGGGTGACCTCGGCGGGCTCGATCCCCTCCCCCGTAATCGGTCGGTTGATCGGCGTGTACCCCGCCAGGCCCACGCCTTCGACACGCCCCAGCGCCTCGACGTCTTCGTACGAGAACGGGGAGAAGCGGTCGCCGGTGTGGGGATCGATCGCGTGCACGCGCACCAGACGATCGGCATCGGGATACGGGAGGTCGCGGAGGAGGACGCCGTTCGCGACGCTGAACACGGCCGCGCCCACCCCGGTCCCGAGCGCGATCGCCGCGACCGCGAGCGCAGAGGGACCGGGGGCTCGCCGGGCTGTACGGGCCGCGAAGCGGAGATCGCGTGCGAACGCGGACACCGCCTCTCCCCGCCACGCGCGTCGCACCCGTCGCCGGTCCGTGCGCTCGCATTCGGCGCGCACTCCATCCAGATCGCCGAACCGGCGGCGTGCCTCGGCCCACGCCGCCTCCTCGGAGCACCCCTCCTCCCGGAGCTGGCGGGCTCGCATCTCGATGTGCGAGGCGAGCTCCTCGTCGACCGCCCGCCCGGGGTTCGCACGCGCCAGGAAGTCCCGCAGCCGGGACCCCCGATCGGGCGCGCTCATGCGCCCTCCGGCTCCAGCACCCGCGTCATCGCCTCGACGAGGCGCGACCAGTGCGCGTGCTGGCGGCGGAGCTCGGCCCTCCCCTCGGGCGTCAGCCGGTAGAACAGGGCCCGGCGGTTGTTCTCCGTCTTTCCCCACTCCCCCTCGATCCACCCGCGCTCGCGCATGCGGTGGAGGGCGGGGTACAGCGCGCCCTCCTCCACGATGAGCCGTTCGCGGGTGACGATCTCGAGGTGACGCAGGATCCCGAACCCGTGGTTCGGCTCCCACGCGAGGGTCTTGAGGATCAGAAGCTCGAGCGTCCCCTGGAGGACGCGCACCGGTGACTCGGACATCCCTTGACACCCCTCCGCTCGGCGACGTCGGCCTTCACCTAAACGGCTTAGATGAAGACTAGAAGCCCCTCCCCTGAGCCGTCAAGGTCGGGCGGTTCCACCCGGAGCGTGCGGCCGGAGTCATTCCGCCCGGAGGGTGCGGGCCGGGTCGATCCGCGCCGACCGACGGGCCGGGACCCAGGTGGCGAGCAGGGCCACGATGGCGAGGAGACCCGCCGCGCCCGCGAAGCTGACCGGATCGGTGGGGCTCACGCCGAACAGGAGGCTCCGCATGAGGCGGGTGAGCGCGAAGGCGCCCGCCAGCCCCACGACGAGCCCGAGCGCCGTGACCCTGCCCTCGTCGCGGAGAATCCGTCGCGTGACCTGGCCCGCCCGGGCTCCGAGCGCGAGGCGGATGCCGATTTCGCGCGTGCGGCGTCCGACCGCGTAGGAGATCACCCCGTAGATGCCCACCACGCCGAGGAGGAGCGCGATCCCGGCGGCGATCCCCAGCATCACGGCGGTGAACGCCGTCTGGACATTGGCCGCGGCCACGATCTCCTCCATGGTGGCGACATCCGAGATGGGGACGTCGGCGTCGAGCGAGCGGATCACCTCGCGGACGGCCGGGATCACCCTCTGCGGAGGGACGGAGGTGCGGAGGACGTAGGACAGCTCGTACGGCGAGTTGCTCCCGTCCGACCCGTACACGAGCGGCAGGTAGGCGATGGGGGGCGGATCGGCGGCATATCCGTTGATCGGCGTGTCCGCCACCACCCCGACCACCGTGTACCAGTCGCTTCCCCCCGAGCCGGGCTGGAAGCGCCGGCCGAGGGGATCCTCGTCGGGCCAGTAGGCGTCGACGACCTCGCGGCTGATGACCGCCGCGCCGGTCTCGGACTCGTGGTCGAAGCGGTTCGGGAGCCGCCCGGTGACGAGACGGATCCCCAGGGCCTCGAAGTACGATTCGTTCACCCGCCGGATGGCGACCACGCGCGGCACGCTCGACGGATCGTCCGGGCGACCCTCGACCGACAGCTGGGTACCGCCCCAGCGATCGCACAGCGGCAGGCACGTGGTGGCGCCGGCGACCTCCACGCCCGGGATCGCCGCGAGGCCATCGAGCGCTTCGCGGTGGAACGCCGCCGAGCTCCGGTCGTCCGGATAGGCATGGGGCGACAGACCCACGCGGAAGGTGAGACGGCTGTCGGAGTCGAAGCCCGGATCGTAACGCACGAGGTGGACGAAGCTCCGCGACATGAGCCCCGTCGCGATGAGCAGGACGAGCGCCAGCGCCACCTGCGTGACCACGAGCGCGCCCCGCCCGGCGGCCCGGCGTCCCGCGGAGGCACGGCGATCGCCGGACTTCATCGTGGCGGCCATCGACGGGCCGCGCCGGAGCGCCGGCACGAGAGCGAACACGACCGCCGTCCCCGCCACCAGAAGGAGCGCGAACCCGAGCACCGCGGGGCTCACCGACACCTCGGCCAGCCGCGGGAGGGTTTCGGGCCCCGTGGCCACGAGGATGCGGACCGCCAGACCGGCGAGCGCGACGCCGAGCGCGCCCCCCGCGAGCGCGATCAGGACGCCTTCGGCCAGGTGGTAGCGGAGAACATCCAATCGGCCGGCGCCGAGGGCGCGGCGGACAGCGGTCTCGCGCTGGCGTCCCTCGGCCCGCACGAGCACCAGGTTGGCCACGTTCGCGCACGCGAGGAGGAGGACGAAGCACACGCTTCCGAGCAGGATCCACAGGGTGCGCTCCGCCTCCCGCACCACCTCTTCCTTGAGCGACGGGAACACCGGCGTGAGGCCCGAGTCGTCGAGCATGCGGCCCACGCCGAAGCGCTCGCGGAGCCCCGGGATGAGCGCACGGACCTCCGCCTCCGCGGCGGCGCGGGTGACGCCGGGCGCCAGACGCGCGATCCCCTGCCACGAGAAGCCGCCGAACGAGGACAGCCCGGGATCGATCGTCACCGGCGTCCACAGATCGACGTGTGGATCCGGGAACGCGAACCCGGCCGGCATCACGCCGATGATCTCGAGCGGGACGCCCGTGAAGCTCAGGACGCGACCCACGGCATCCGGATCTCCGCCGTAGCGGCGCATCCAGAAGCGGTGGCTGATCACCACCGTCCCGCTCGCGACGTCCTCCGAGCCCGCGCCGAACACGCGGCCGTGCTCGGCCCGCACCCCGAGCGTGCGGAACAGCTCCGGGGTGGTGGCGAGGGCCCTGACCCGCTCGGGCTCGTCCCCCGTGATGTTCACCTCCATCGGGGTCCACGTCGCCATGTCCTCGAAGGCGGTCACCCGGCCGCGGTAGTAGGCGTACAATCCCCTCGTCATCCCGAGGCCGCGCGCCGTCCCGATCCCGGGTCCGGCGTGGTCGAGCCACACGAGACGGTCGGACTCCGGATACGGCAGGGGACGGAGGACGATCGAATGCACCACGCTGTACACGGCGGTGGTGGCGCCGATGCCGAGCGCGAGCGTGACCACCGAGGCGAGCGTGAACCCGGGGTTGCGGGTCAGGCGCCGGAGCCCGTGGCGGAGCTCCTGAGCGAGGATCGACATGGGGTCCTTCCTTCGGGTGTTGAGGGTGGGGACGCTCTTGAGCGGGCTCCCGAGCCGCATGCCGTGATCGGCCGCCCGGCCACCGAGTCGCTGCGAGACCGCCGAGCGCAGCACGCCGAACAGCTCCACGGCCAGAAACCGCGTGCGCCCGAGCGTTCCCGCGGTTGCATCCGCCTCGGCCAGGCGTGTCGCGAAGGTGCGCCTCATGTCCTCCTCGAACAGCTCCCGGAACGAGCGCGGGTAGAGTCGGAGGAAGCCGGCGTAGGTGCGGGCGCGAAGCCCCTGGCCGCGGGACACGACCGGTCTCCGCTCAGCCGAGGCTCGGGTACAGGCGACACTCGGCCGCCAGCCGGACGAGCTCGTGCAGGCGCGTCGCCTCCAGACGGGCCACCTCGCGGCCGAGCGCCGTGAGGCGGAAGTACTGACGGCGCTCATCGGAGGACTCCGCCGCGGCCTCGGGCGCGGGCTCGATGAGCCCGTCGTCGGCGAGCCGCTTGAGCGCCTGGTACAGGCTCCCGGTGGTCGGAGTCAGCCGCCCATCCGTCCGTCGCTCGATCTCCTTCCCCAGGCCGTACCCGTGGCCGGGGCCTCCGCCGAGCGCGAGGAGGAGGTGGAAGGAGAGGTTCGAGAGCGGGACGAATCGCTCGGCCTTCGGCCTGCGTGGCATGGTTGGCTCCTGGGCTCGTGCCGCACCGGTTCGATCGACACCTCGCCGACCGATCCGTGGATGCGCGGGATCCGGTATTGGTTGTATAACTATAGTGAGTAACACTATAGTTATACAACATGGGAACGGCGGAGAGATCCACGGATGAAGAAGCGGCCGCCGCGATTCTGTCTCGCGACGGCCGTAATCGGGGCGCCCGGATTGGGGCTCCGCCGCTTTCGCAGCCTCCGCCGAATCCGCCGCCAGCGGCCGATCGGTCAACATCGCTCTACTTAATCGGGGCGCCCGGATTGGGGCTCCGGCCGCTTTCGCAGCCTCCGCCGAATCCGCCGCCAGCGGCCGATCGGTCAACATCGCTCTACTTAATCGGGGCGCCCGGATTTGAACCGGGGACCTCTGCGTCCCGAACGCAGCGCTCTACCGGACTGAGCCACGCCCCGTCATGTGACCAGAGCCACCGGTCGGATTTGAACCGACGACCGCCGCATTACGAATGCGGTGCTCTACCCCTGAGCTACGGTGGCGAGAGTGGAGCCGGAGGGATTTGAACCCTCGACCTCTTGAGTGCGATTCAAGCGCTCTCCCAGGCTGAGCTACGGCCCCACGATCGTCGTCGCTTGTTCGGTGGTCCGTCGCGCGGATTTCGCCGGCATTCGCGCGCCGCTGCATCCCGGCTCGCGGCGTTGCGCGTCCTTGGAATAGCGCCGCTATTCCTGTGTCCTCGCGCCTTACGAGCCGGGCGCATCCGCACGCTCGCAGCTCGCCGAAGCCCGCGCGACGGACCACTGGTGAACGGGGCTGACGGGATTCGAACCCGCGACCTCCGGTGTGACAGACCGGCACTCTAACCAGGCTGAGCTACAGCCCCCCGTACAGCGGACGCGCGCGCGACGGAGCCCCCGCGACCCTGCCCGCTCACATCGCCCAGTGGGGCCTACTGGACTCGAACCAGTGACCTCTACGATGTCAACGTAGCGCTCTAGCCATCTGAGCTAAGGCCCCGTCCCCAGACACGACGAGCGGGACCCGGGGGGACCCGCTCGAAGAGCGCATATCTTAAACGGAACGGCCGGGAGGGTCAACCCGAGAGAACCCCCGAGACGCGGGCGCGTTCCGCCTCGCCGAGGTGCGCGAACACCGGAATGCTCAGCACTTCCGAGGCGGCGCGCTCGGCCGCCGCGAGGGACCCCGAGACCCGGCATCTCCCCTCCAGAGCCGGAAGACGGTGGAGCGGGGGGTCGTAGAACACCGACGCGTCGACCCCCGCGCCGTCGAACCGCGCGAGGAGGGCATCCCGGTCCGCGGCACGCACCGTGTACTGATGGTAGATGTGTCGAGCGCCCTCCCGGACGCCGGGCGGCGTCACGTCGACCGCCGGGGCGAGCGCCCGGTCGTACGCGGCCGCATGCGCCCGTCGACGCTCCGTCCAGCGCTCGAGCCGATCGAGCTTCGTCGCGAGGATCGCCGCCTGGAGCGCATCGAGGCGGCTGTTGGTGCCTGCCCCGAGCCGCGCGCCCGTCCCGCCGCGCCCGTGGTCGCGCAGCCGACGCAGACGGTCGGCGAGCGCCGGGTCGTCGGTGACGATCATCCCGCCGTCGCCCGCGGCCCCGAGGCTCTTGGTGGGGTAGAAGGAGAGACACCCCGCGATCCCCACCCCGCCTGCCGGCCGGGCGCGGCCGTCCGGTGGCTCCTCCTTGGCGCCGAACGCCTGCGCGGCGTCTTCGATGAGCGCCAGCCCCTCGCGCCGCGCCAGCTCTTCGAAGGCTGGCATGTCCGCCATCTGGCCGAACAGGTGGACGGGGAGGAGCGCGGCCGTCCGCTCGCCGACCGCCTCCTCCGCCGCCGCGGGGTCGAGGTTGAGGGTCGAGGGATCGATGTCCGCGAACACGGGGGTGGCGCCCGCATCGAGAATCGCCGTGGCGGTAGCGACGAAGCTGAACGGCGTCGTGATGACCTCATCCCCCCGCCCGATCCCGAGCGCCACGAGCGTCAGCCGCAGCGCATCGGTGCCGTTCGCCACCCCGATCGCCGCGCGGACCCCGACGAGACCCGCCACCGCCCGCTCGAAGTCGGCCACCACCTCGCCGAGCACGTAGCGACCGGAGGCAAGGACCCCCCGCACGGCCGCGTCGATGCGGGCGCGCAGCTCTTCGTACTCGCGCGCGGGATCGGCCATCGGCACGCGCCGAAGGAGCCTCTCGGCCGCTCCATCAGACCCCATCATATCCGCCTTGCATCCCCATGGCCGTGGTATACCTTGTCGGCGGCTCGGAGCCAAGCCATCGGCGGGGCGGGCTCGGATCCACCGGGTACCCGTTCGATTTCCCCCTCCCAAGAGGCGGATGAACAGAAGCTACGGCATTGCGGCGCTGGTCCTCGGCTCGGCTCTCGCCGTCACGGCGGCGGTCGTGCGCGCCGCTTCACCCGCTGACGGTTCGACCCCCTCGATCGCCGACACCGGGCCCCGCACCACGATCCAGGACGCCGGGGCGGCCCGGGAATCGAGCAGCGCGCAGGACTCGGCTCAGGGCGCGACGGCCGCCGATGCCGCGCGGTACGCGGCGAGCCAGGAGGCCGCCACACAGCCGCCTCAGTGGCAGGCGATCGACGACCACAACAACGCGACCCGCGGCCCGCAGCAGCCGATCCCGTTCAACCACCGCTTCCACGCCACGGACCTGCAGGTCCCCTGCATGTACTGTCACGCGGGCACCGAGCGCTCCGTGTCCGGTGTCGTCCCGCCGCTCGAGGTGTGTCTCGGGTGCCACCGCATCGCGGGCACGGGGCTGCCGCCGGTCGAGGAGCTCAGGGGCTACGGACAGCGCAGCGAGCCGGTGCCGTGGAAATGGGTGAACAAGCTGCCGGAGTTCGTGCAGTTCAGCCACCGCCCCCACGTACGGAACGGCCTCGATTGCGCGGAATGCCACGGGCCGGTGGAGCAGATGGACCGCGTCTACCAGTGGGCCCCGCTCACCATGGGCTGGTGCCTGTCGTGTCACCGCGGAGAGCCCCGGGACACGGACGTGGCGACCGACCACCTCCTCACCGCGCTCCACCCGCCTCCGCAGCCACCCGACGGACGGCAGGACGAGAGCTTCTACCCGCGGAGCATCGACTCGCAGTACGGCGCGTTCCGGGGGCCGACCGACTGTGCGGCATGCCACTACTGATGCCACTGCCGATGGTGAGCCCCCTGGCCCTGTTCCGACCGATCCCCGTCCCCACGAATCCAACACCCGGTCGAGCTGACGAGCATGTCTGAGACCCGCGGGGGGGCGCGCGACACAGCACCAAACCGGGAGTCGGGCGGCTGCGGGTGCGGCGGCGCCTGCGAGAACGACGCGTCCACGGACGGCTCCGCGCGCACGTCTCGCCGCGATTTCCTCAAGGTCGTCGGCGTCGGGGGCGTCGGGGCCGCGACCTTCGCCTGCGGCCCGCCCGACTTCGCCGATCGGCTGATCCCCCATCTCGTACAGGAGGATGGGATCACGCCGGGAGTGAGCGACGTCTACGCCACCGTGCTCCCCGACCAGGGGCCCGTGGCGGTCGCGGTGAGGGCGGCGGTGCGCGACGGACGGGTCATCAAGCTCGAGAGCAATCCGGCCATGGCGGGCGGGACCGGTCTCTCCGCGCTCGCGCAGTCGGCCCTCCAGGATCTGTACGATCCGGACCGCGTCAGGAACCCGCTGCGCAGCAACGGCGAAGCGGGCGACCTGTCGGACGCCAACTGGGAGGACGCCACGGCTGCGCTCCTCGCGGCCGTGCAGCAGGGCGATGCCGTGCTCCTCACGGGTCGTGTGACGGGCACGCAGGCACGATTCCTGGCGCAGTGGTGCGAGGCGCTCGGCGTGGAGCACCTCTCGTTCGAGCCCTTCTCCCACCACGCGCTCCGGCTCGCGTACGCGCGCGTGTTCGGGACGGAGGGGCTCCCCCGGTACGACCTCGCGGTCGCCGATCGGATCGTGAGCTTCGGCGCCGACTTTCTCGGCACGTGGCTCCAGCCCGACGCCCTCGCGGCCGGGTTCGCCGCATCGCGCGACGTCGATGCGGGCCGGCACGCCAAGCTCACCTTCGTGGGGCCCCGCCTGTCGCTCGCGGGCACCAACGCCGACGAGTGGCTCCCGGCCCGCGCGGGCACCGAGGGCCACGTGGCGCTCGCGGTCGCCGGCGTCGTGGCGGCGGCCCGTGGCGTGACGCTTCCGGCTTCCACCACGCCGTTCACGCCGGAAGCCGTCGCCGAGGGCACCGGCGTACCGGCCGACCGCATCCGGGCCCTGGGTGAGGAGATGGCCGCGGCCGGCACCGCGGTGGCCCTCCCGCCCGGTATCGAGTCGCAGGGCGCGGCGGCGTTCGAGGCACACGCCGCCGTGGCGCTCCTGAACCGTGCTCTGGGTGCCGTCGGCACCACCGTGTTCCCCGATGAGGGTCCGGTCGACGGCGCCGGCGCCACGTTCGCCGACATCCAGGACCTGATCGCCCGCATGAGCTCGGGACAGGTCCGAACGCTCGTCGTGGCGGGAGCGAACCCCGCGTTCACCCTGCCGACCGCGGCCGGGTTCGCCGACGCGCTCGCCAACGTCGCAAACCGGATCGCTATCTCGCCGCACCTCGACGAGACGGCCGCGGCGTCCAGCTGGGTCCTTCCCTGTCACCACGCGCTCGAGTCGTGGACCGACGCGGAGCTGGGCGGGGGCACGATCGCGCTCGGACAGCCGGTGATGCAGCCGCTGTTCGACACGCGGCAGCGCGAGGACATCCTCCTCGCGGTGGCCACCGGGGCCGGTCTGGGAGACCAGTTCGGGGCGGCGGACTACGCCACCTATCTCAAGAACGCGTGGCTCGCGCGGGTGGGCTCGGAGAATGGCTGGCTCGAGGCACTTCGCACCGGAGGGGTCACCGGCGCAGGCTCGACGGCGTCCGATGCTTCCTCCCCTCCCCGATCGCCCGCGCAGGGAGCCGGGAGGCCGCAGGAGGCGGGCCCGGCGCTCGAGTTCTCGGGTCTTCCGGAGCCGTCGGCCACGCAGCTCGTGGTGTACCCGACCGTCCAGTTCCACGACGGGCGCGGGGCCAACCGATCGTGGATGCAGGAGCTCCCCGACCCGATCACGCAGGCCGTGTGGAACTCGTGGGTCGAGTTGCACCCGGACATGGCCGAATCGCTCGGGGTGCGGACGGGCGACCTGGTCCGGGTACAGTCCGACCAGGGCAGCGTCGAGGCCCCGGCCTACGTGCGTCGCGGCATCCGCGGCGACACGGTGGCCATCCCCATCGGCCAGGGACACACCGCCTACGGCCGCAACGCCGAGGGACGCGGCGTCGATCCTCTTGCGCTCCTGCCGGCCGTCGCCGACCCGGCCTCGGGGGTGATGGCCTACGCGGGGACCCAGGTGAGCGTGTCGGCCACCGGCGAGCGCGGACGGCTGGTGACGACGCAGGGGAGCTCCACGGATCACGACCGGGAGATCGCCGGGATCGTGAACGTCGAGGAGGCGCTCGAGGCCAACGAGGCGCACGAGGTCGACCTCACGGCCATGGTCGAGGCCGCGTGGGATTCGGATCCCGACAGCCCCTACCGCTGGGGCATGGTGATCGACCTCAACGCGTGTACGGGCTGCGGGGCGTGTGTCACGGCGTGCTACGCCGAGAACAACCTCCCCACGGTGGGTGAAGCGATCGTCGCGCAGGGTCGCGAGATGTCCTGGCTCCGGGTCGAGGCCTTCGAGGAGGAGACCGAGGACGGCGGATTCCAGACCGTGCACCAGCCCATGCTGTGTCAGCACTGCGGCGACGCACCCTGCGAGCCGGTGTGCCCGGTGTACGCGACGTATCACAACCCCGAGGGCCTCAACGTCCAGGTCTACAACCGCTGCGTCGGGACTCGCTACTGCTCGAACAACTGCCCGTACAAGGTCCGACGCTTCAACTGGTTCACCTACGAATATCCGTACCCGCTCAACCTGCAGCTCAACCCGGATGTCACCGTCCGCGAGAAGGGCGTGATGGACAAGTGCACGTTCTGCGTGCAGCGCATCAACCGGGCGAAGCTCGACGCGAAGGACGAGGGCCGTCTGGTACGGGATGGCGAGATCCAGACGGCGTGCTCGCAGGGGTGCCCGACGCAGGCGATCACGTTCGGCAACCTCAAGGATCCGGAGAGCGCCGTGTCGCGCAAGGCGAAGGGCGCGCGCGGCTACCACGCGCTCGACGAGCTGGGCGTCCGCCCGGCGATCACCTACCTCGAGGACGTCACGCACGCCAGCCCGGTACACGCCGGATACGGGGCCGAGGGAGAGGCCGGGACGTTCGCCACCGGTGAGCCGGAGGGAGGCCGCTGATGGCCACCGCCGAGTTGGATGCCGGCCGCGTGCACCCGACGCTGGCGGATGCCAACCGCGACATCACCCGGCCGATCCAGAAGCCGGAGACCCGCTTCTGGGTGGTGTTGCTGGTCACCGTGGTCGGGATCGGGGCGGCGGCCGCGGCCTGGTTCTACCAGATCGCGCGGGGCATGGGCGTGGCCGGCATCACCCACCCGGTGATGTGGGGCGTGTACATCACGAACTTCGTGTTCTGGGTCGGAATCGCGCACTCCGGCACGCTGATCTCCGCCATCCTGTACCTGTTCCGCTCGGGGTGGCGCACGACGATCAACCGCACCGCCGAGGCGATGACCATCTTCGCCGTGATGACGGCGGGGCTGTTCCCGCTCGTCCACCTCGGTCGCGTGTGGTACTTCTACTATCTGATGCCCTACCCCTCGCAGCGGCAGATCTGGCCGGACTTCCGATCGCCGCTCGTGATGGACGTGTTCGCGGTCGGGACGTACTTCACGATCAGCCTCCTGTTCTGGTACACCGGGCTTATCCCCGACATGGCCGTGCTGCGCGACAAGGTCTCGGGTCTGCGCCACAAGATCTATGGCGCGTTGTCGCTCGGCTGGCAGGGCTCGGTGCGCGAATGGCGTCACTACCGCCGGCTGTACCTGTACATGGCGGGGATCGCGACGCCGCTGGTGCTGTCGGTGCACAGCGTCGTGTCGTGGGACTTCGCGCTCTCGATCGTCCCGGGGTGGCACTCGACGATCTTCGCACCCTACTTCGTTGCGGGCGCCATCTTCAGCGGCGTGGCCATGGTCGTCACGCTCATGATCCCCCTCCGCTGGGCGTTCGGTCTCGAGGCGTATGTCACGGAGCACCACTTCGAGAACATGGCGAAGCTGATCCTCCTCACGTCGCTCATCGTCGGCTACGCATACGCGACCGAGCTCTTCCTCGCGTGGTACTCGGCCGACCCGATCGAGATGGAGAGCTTCCGCTGGAGGGCCCTGGGGGCGTACGCCCTGCCGTTCTGGGTCATGGCGACGTGCAACGTGATCATCCCGCAGGCGCTGTGGATGAAGAAGATCCGCACGAGCCTCAAGGCGCTGTTCGCGATCTCGATCTTCGTCAACATCGGGATGTGGTACGAGCGCTTCGTGATCTTCGTGACCTCGCTGGCCCACGAGTACGAGCCGGGGGCATGGGGGCTGTACAAGCCGAGCTGGGTGGAGATCACCATCCTGGCCGGGAGTTTCTGCTGGTTCTTCTTCTGGTTCCTGTTGTTCTCGAGGACGCTTCCGGTGATCTCGATCGCGGAGGTGAAGGAGCATCTGGCGCACGAGCACGGTAATGCCCGGCACGACTAGCGACGCGGGCGGACGGACGGAACGGATGCGGAGCGAGGGCCGATGAGCGGCGTCCTGGCGCAGTACGACACGCTCGACGGGACGATCGAGGCGATCGAGCGTCTGCGGGAGGCGGGACACCGGGATCTCGAGGTGTTCTCACCCGTGCCGGCGCCCGAGCTCGAGGAAGCGATGGACATCCACTCCTCGCCGATGGGACTGTGGACGCTGATCGGCGGCATCACGGGGTGCACGACGGGTATCCTGCTCACCTCCGGCACGTCGCTCGGCTATCCCCTCGTGACGCAGGGGAAGCCGCTCGTATCGCTCCCCCCGTTCGTCGTGTTCATGTTCGAGCTCACGGTCCTGCTGGCGGGAATCTTCGGGATGGTCGCGTTGCTGGTTCACATCCGGCGACCCGTCATCCACCTGTCGCCCCACTATCGGACCTCGTTCTCGGTGGACCGCTGGGGCGTGTTCGTGCCCGCCTCCGGCGACCGGCGCGCCGACGCCGAGACGCTCGTTCGGGCCACCGCGGCGGTGGACATCGAGGTGCACGAATGACCGCCCGGCGCGCCCTCCTGATCGCCCTGGCGGCGGGCGCGCTCTCCGCCTGCGACGATCAGATCAAGTACGTGCCCTTCTTCTCCACCATGGCCACGCAGCCGTCGGTCGAGGCGTTCGAGGAGGCGGCGCCGCGGGCGGTCGTGCCCGGCACCATGCCGATCGATGGGCAGCGGACGTACGGCCTGCTGGAGGCCGACACCGCGCTCTCGAGCCCCCTGGCCGGCACGGCGGCCGAGCTCGCCCACGGTCAGGAGCTGTATCAGACGTTCTGCGTGGTGTGCCACGGGGCGGAGGGCGCCGGCGACGGCAGCGTCGTAGGCCCGAATCGAATCCCGCCGCTCCCGCTCCTCGAGATCCGGAGCCAGCGCACCGCCGCCTTCTCGGACGGCTACATCTGGGGGATGATCACCAACGGCCGGGGTCTGATGCCTTCCTACAAGCGCATCCCGGCCGCCGAGCGCTGGTACATCGTGGGCTGGGTGCGCGAGCTGCAGCGGCAGGCCGGCAACGCGCCGGCCGGCCGTACGGCCGCCGCCCCGGGAGGCGATCGATGAGCCGGCGGTCCACGACGCTCACCACCGAGCAGGCGCTGGCCACGATGGGGACGCGCATCCCCTCGGCCTGGCTGCTCGTGTGGCTGGCGGCGATCGCGCTCGGCGTGGCGGGGTTCGCGCTCACGGTGGGCGACGACCCCCGCCGGGCCTGGATGAGCGTGTGGATGAACTTCCTCCTGTGGACCGGCGTGGCCATGGGC
>Ga0315551_10000741_pt1 | contig 25863 bp, 24 predicted proteins | sample SalMarSW160290MG_FD_203678 | JGI IMG/M metagenome (GOLD analysis project Ga0315551, IMG submission 203678) | Salt marsh sediment microbial communities from the Plum Island Ecosystem LTER, Massachusetts, United States - Salt Marsh Sediment SW1602-90 ...
CCCGAGCCCTGGCCGGAGAGGGAAGAAGTACTCCCCCTGGTTCGATTCTTGAAAGCGGACATAGCCGAGGCGGAGATCCTGACCGGGAGCCGGGATCTTCGGGAGGCAGCGCGGATGCTCGCAGGCATGGGCTCGAAAGAGATCGTTCTGACTCACAGGAACGGCGTTCTGGTGTACGACGGCCGGCGATTCCATGAGGCGGGATTCTTCCCCAGAAGGCTGATCGGCCGCAGCGGCCGCGGAGATACCTGTATCGCGGCGTACGCCTGCCGCCGACTGATGTGTGATCCTGTAGAGGCCACGATCTGGGCCGCCGCGATCACAAGTTTGAAGATGGAAGGAAACGGGCCGTTCAGCTCGTCCCCCGGGGAAGTCGAAGACTTTATGCGGCGGGAATATGCCTACAGCGGGTACCAGACAAACGGCTCGGGCAGCACGATTTCTCCCTGAAAAGCAGCGCGCGCTTCCTCCACGATCGCTTTTTGGCGGGAATACTTGTACCAGCAAATATGACAGAGGAATAACCTGTCCACCCCTGCCCCCCCCGCGCAGAGACCGGCCTGGTAGGCGGAACTGTGGCCTTCGTTTCCCGGTTCCCCGGCTCTGGCATGAGGAAAGGTCGCTTCATGAATAAGAGTCTGATAACCTCTTGCCAATTCCGCGGTGTGCCGGCTGAAGGCGGTATCGGAAGTGTAGAGCAGCCGTCTATTTCCCGAGCGGATCGCGACCATACTGGTTGGGATGGAATGGTTTCCTTCGAGAAGCTCGATTTCCAGGTTTGAATCCTTAAAACCGTCACAAACACGTATCGGATATACCGTATTCTGTGGGTTCATATCCAGAATTTCGAGCAGCTGTTCTGCTTTGCTTCCGGTTGTTCGACTGCAGAGAACGGTCAGCTCTTTTTTCCTCCCCATGCAGCTGAGGCTCTGAATCAAGGCCGGGTACCCGGCGATATGGTCCGCGTGATAATGGGTTAAAACGACCAGATCCAGAACGCCCGGCTCCCGGTCCGCCGCGAGGATCGATTGAATCGGATTTCCGGAAGCATCGACCAGGATCAGGAACTTTCCGGTGTCAACGAGAAAAGAGGTGTAGCCGATCTGAGCCGTGGGTTCGGCGCTCGATGTCCCCAGGAAGGTGATTTCCATGACCGCCGCTGCGTTACGATCAGCCCTTCAATATGGATAGCTGGCCGGGTTCAATTTTGATTCGGATAGTCGCGCCCTCGATCACGGCATTCACTGTTTCTCCCTTTGCCCGCAGCAAGGACCCCTTTAGATCCAGCTGATAATCGACCAACTCACCTACGAAAGAAGCCCGGCTGACTCGAGCTTCGAATACGTTTTGCTGTTCCCTCGTATCCACCGGTCCTGTTAGAAACTTGATATTCTCCGGTCTGATCGCTACATCGACTTCTTCACCCACAGCAAGATGCTTTCCTTTGCCGACAATCGAAAGACCGGAATCGGTTTGAACAGTGACGCGCTCTCCCGCGACGTCGCTGACTCTGCCGTGAATAAAGGCCGTGGTTCCCATAAACCCGGCGACGAATTTATTGGAGGGGGATGAGTAAACCTCCAGCGGCGTGTCGATCTGGACGACCTGGCCCTGGTCCATCACCGCGATACGATCCGAGATCACCATCGCCTCGGTTTGATCGTGGGTTACATAGATGCTGGTGATCCCAAGTTGTTTGTGAATTTGGGCGATCTCGAAGCGCATCTGCTCCCTCAACAGGGCATCGAGGTTGCTGAGAGGTTCATCCAGCAGAAGGATGTCGGGTTCCAGCACGAGAGCACGCGCCAAAGCGACGCGCTGCTGCTGCCCGCCGGAAAGCTGCCTGGGGTACCGGTCTTCAAAGCCCGTCAGTTTGACCGTGCTCAAACCCTCTTCCACTTTTTTCTGGATCGCCTGCTTTGGCAGTTTTTTCAGCTGCAGACCGAATGCGAGGTTTTGAAAAACAGTCATGTGAGGCCAGAGGGCGTAGTTCTGAAACACCAAACCGATCCCTCGTCGCTCAGGCGGGATGTCGGTGATATTGCGATCACCGATGAAGATGCGGCCGCTGTTCAGCGCGACAAAACCTGACACCGCTCGCAGAGTCGTCGTTTTCCCGCATCCGGAGGGCCCGAGCAGCGTCAGCAACTCTCCGTCCTGCACCTCGAGGCTCAGGTCGTCCACCGCTCGAAGCTTGCCGTAGTTTTTAACAACATGATCGAGGATCAAGTTAGGCATCGGTTGCACACCTCCAGAGATTGGTCAACTACCACTTCCCTATCCCATTCCTCCTACATACTCCGCCCGCAGAACCCTCTGGATCAGCGTCATGAACAGAATACTGGGAATGAGCAGAATTATGGCGATGACGGAAGCAAACTGCATATTATATCCACTGGAGGAGTACAGAGTCATGGGCAGGGTGTTTACGAAGGGAAGGCCGATAAAGAAAGTACCGGTAAACTCGTCCAGTGAGGTGATGAAGACGAAAACCGCGCTGGCCAGAATACCCGGTGCAGCCAGAGGCAGGGTGATACGGAAAAATGCTCTGGTTTTGCTGGCTCCCACGCTCCGCGCCGCCTCTTCCAGATGGGTTGGAATCGCACGGAAAGTCGCACTGGTGATCCAGACGCCGAATACCATCCCCACCAGAATATGCACCAGGATGACCCCGGGAATGGTGCCCGCCAATCCGATCCGGGTGAAGATCCGAAGCAGATTCACGAAGATCGGCTGCTGGGGAAAGGCGTTGGGCATGAGGAAGAGAAACATGATCACCGACCCGAAGGGAATTTTGTATTTGGCCAGGGCATAGCCGGCGGGAATGGCAATGAGCATCGCAAGCCCGACCACGATGACGGCGATGGTGAGACTCAGGAAGAAAGCCGGCAGGATGCTCACCGCCCCGATGGCCAGACTCTTCTGCAGTCCAAGAGCCTGCCGCCAGTAGTCAAAGCCGATCTCCTGAGGCAGAGTCGCGGGCCAGTACCAGCGAATCGCTATGGACCATATAAAAAGGCTCATCATCGGTCCAAAGATAATCAGAAACATGACCAGCAACAGCATCAACTCCGCCGCGATCACCAGAATTCGCTTTAGACTCACGGCCTACCTCCCTGACGATTCCGCTTCAGTGACTCGCTTCACGGATGAGCGCAGATAATAAATAGCGGTGCCCAATACGAGCAGGTAAGAGCAGACCCCGAGGGTATTGGCGACCCCGAAATCCCGGAAATAATTGACCCTGTGGGCGATGTCTACCGTAATGGTGGTAGGGATCTTTCCTCCGATCAGCATATAGGGCAGTGTAAAGGTCCCGACGATCTGAGAATACACCAGGACGAGGGCGACCATTATGCTGGATTTGCTCATCGGTATCAGGATGTGCGTAATTACCTTACCCCTCCTTGCACCCGCGCTTCTCGCGGCTTCTATGTAGCTGTTGTCTATCATTTGGAAACCGCCGTGGATGATCAAAACGGAAAAAGGGATCATCTTCCAGATAAATCCAAAAGACAAGCCCCAGAAGTTGAACAACTCCAGGGGGTTATCGATATTGATCAGACCGATCCGCGCAAGAGTGAGATTGAGCAAACCGTGGGGCGCGAGAAAAGTGGTCATCATCTGCGCCACAACCACAAAAGGAATAAAAATCGGCAGCTTGTACAATCCCGCCAACATACCGGAAACAACGCTTTGCCGGAAGCGGAGATACATCGCCAGAAGGACTGCCAGCACCGCGGTTACCGAGGTGCTGAAAACCGTTACGGCAAACGTGAAAGCGATATCCTTCAGGTAGAGGTCCCAGGTTTTCGCGTAGTTGAAAAAACCCAGCTTTCCATCGCTGACGACAAAGCTACGGGTGAAGGAGGAAACAAAGGGATAGGCGTACATGAGGAGCATGAAACTGACAGCGGGGAAGAGCAAAAGAAGGTAAGGAGGAAGCCTGAGCTTCCTCCTTACCGATAGTCTGTCAGCCATGTACGCTTACTTGATCCACTTCTCGTAGGATTCGAGCATGGCGGAAAAATAGTCCGCCAGAGGGAAGGCGCGACCCTTCTTGGCCAGGTCCTCGGGAGTGACGTCGCCGTATATCTTGTCGTAGATATCCTGGGGAATAGCCCCCTTCAGATAGGAGCCGTCGATTCCCGGATACCAGTTGAAACGCATTACGATCTCCTTGGCCTGGAACTCCGGGCTGGATACGAAATCTACGAATTTTTTGGCTTCTTCGGGATGAGCGGCCTTCTTGGGGATGATGAAGTACATCGGCTGGCCCGGCATACCGGGATCGGGCAGGACCATCCGGGTCTTGGGATCGAGCTTTCCTTCGTTCATGAAGGTAAAGAACATATCAACCCAGACAGGGCCCATCCAGATCTCTCCCCGGTTCAGGGCATCTAGGGTCCCCACATTCCCGCCGGTGAACGTGACATACTTGTTGAACTCACCGAGATCCTTGAAGGCCTGCTCCCAGGAATCCACCTCGGATTGCTCGAAGGGGCCGCTGACCGCGTACTTCTGGTACTTGCCGGTTTTCCAGTACACCCAGCCAACGGTGAAGGACACGCCGGACATGCCGCCTTTGATACCGTTGTAGCCGAACTTTCCCGGATTCTTCTTGACCCAGTCAACCAGCTCTGCGTAGCTCTTTGGAGGATTCTTCACGTAGTCTGGATTGTAGGCCAGGGCGGTCTGACTGTGGAACATGGGGATGGCATACCCCTCGATGTCCACTCCCAGCGAGTTTTTGGCAAAGGGAGAGGTAACGTACTTCCAGGCGGGGATATCCTTGGCGTAGGGCATGAGAAGATCCTTCTCCATAGCCCATTTCATGAAAATCTGGTGCACCATGGCCACATCCACGTCCCAGCTCTCCTTGTTGGAGTTGCTCTCCGCTTCGAGCTTCTCGAATATGAGTTGCGAGCCGGCGTTTCCCGGACCGGTATGCACGGTCATCACCTGGATTCCGGGATACTTCTCCGCGAGCTGAGGCGCGATCACGTTCTGCCCCAGAGCGAGCATATTCACATCACCGGCGGTCATGTACACCAACTTGACCTGTTCCAGCTTCTCCCCGCCTCCGTCTCCTTTACCTCCTGCCAGGGCCAGAGTGCTGACCAGCAGGGTCGCGAGCACGAGGGAAACGATTTTTCTTGTCTGCATGACAACCTCCTTGAAACGTTTGATTTAGAGGCGTCTATAACCAGCCTCCGATTCCCATTATAAGCGACTGATCCGAGTGTTCGCCAGTAATTTTCAAACCTGGGTATTTATTGGAAATTCAGTATATATGGTGATTTTCACTTATTAAATGAATATTGTCTGTTACTCTCAAATTCGCCTGGAGATCAATTCATCGAACCGATTGCTTTTCCCAGCCGGCAATCCGCTATAGAATCAGGACATGGACACGAAGGGTTCCAAGCATCGACTCAAACAGAAGGAACTGGTCATGAACATTTTCTTCCTGTTCGAGAGAAAGTATGAACAGAGCGACATGGAGTCGATCTGGATGATCAAACTTCCGATCGAAGAGATCAAGAGCGAGCTGGAGGAAATATGCTCGGTCCATTACCGAAGCAATCTGTGGATCTATACACAGTTGCGCCGCTACGAGGAGGATCTAGGAGTTCGTCTCTTCCGCAAAGACAACACGGGGCGCAAAAAAGGTAGTTTTTTTCTTTCGATCAGCGAAAACATGGTGGAGTTCAATCAAAAACAGCATCTGTACGTCAGCGACAAGATCAAGGTAGCGAATGGTACCTTCGATAAAATTATAAATGAAGCAAAACTGAAAAATGCCGGCGAGGTGAGGATTTTCCTGGGCGCCGGCAGCACGATCTTCCACCTCGCCAACATCCTGGCCGAGCGAGCATCGCAGCACCCCCTCAAGTTTTGCGTTTATACCCACAACCTGGGAGTGTTGAAGAGGCTCCTGGAGGCGGGTGTGGATATGAAGAACATCGATGTCTTTACCGTAAAAGGTCAGATCGATCCGATTACCTATACAATTCTGGGCCGGCTGGATGAGTCCGATACGACTATACCGTATGATTATGTGGTAATGGGCACCTCTTACATCAACAACGAGCTCCTGTACGTAGAATCACGAAAAGAAACGGGCCTCAAAGACCTGATTCTCCACCAGATGCAAGGGAAGAAAATACTCGTGCTCACCAAGCACGAGTTCATCGATCAACCTATAGAGGGTTTGCCGGCCTACGGCTCGATCAGGGACTTTGACTCCGTGGTTGTCCCCGTCCACAGCAACGCCGATAATCCGAAGAAGATGCACGAACTCGCTTTCGAGCAGTACCGGCACCTATTTGAGCCTGAGATCATACACTGGAACTACATGATCCTCAAAGTGCGAAAGAGCGCACCGGAGACCAGGCGGCAACAGGCGGGTTGATCGTCTAATGGATCGTATAGATGAGGAGGGAACGATAGATCAGGTAGGCGAACATCAGCGCGATCGCCGGCGTCCCGATCCAACCGAACAGGATCATGAGAAGCGTCCGTATCTTAATGGTCTGCACGCCTTTGAGAATACCTATTCCGAGCACCGAGCCGATGATCGCCTGGGAGGTGGAGACCGGCACTCCGACGATGGCGAAGGTGTGCACGACCAGGGCCATGGAAAACACGGCTATAAAGGCACCGTAGGGATCGAGCCGAACCAGTTTCTTTCCGACCGTGATCATCACATTTTTGCTGTAGGTCAGTGCACCCAGGGCGATGCTCGTCCCTCCCAGCGCAGCGGCCTGGAATACGGTGAGCTGTCCGGTGTGAGTGTACACACCGGTCACGTTGGCCACGTTGTTAGCCCCGAGGGCGTAGGCACCGTAACAGCCGGCAATGATCAAGCCCCATTTGAGAATCAGATCGCGATTGAAGATGTTGAGCCGCATCGTCCTGAGCAGCGCCCCGACCAGCGGGTACAGGATCAGGGTGGCCACGATCGTACCCAGGGGAGTGGCGACCCAGGCGATCAGCACCTTGGTCAATCCGGAAAAATTGACCTCCCCCCGCAGGATCCCGATTCCGATGATCGCCCCGACCATGGCCTGGGAAGTCGAGACCGGCAGCTTCAGCACGCTCATCAGGGTGACGGTCAGGGCGGCGGCCAGGGTGGCTGCGAAAGCGCTGTTCGCCGTTTGATCGACCAGGCCGCTCAGGGTGTGCATCCCCCCCTGCCCTTCCAACAGCGCCCCGATAATGACGAAAACGGCGCAGAGAATGACCGCCGTTCGGTAGCGGATCTTCTTGGAAAATACGGCGGTTCCGAAGATGTTGGCGGAATCATTCGAGCCCAGGGACCAACCCATGAAGATCCCGCTGAGCAGGCGATACATCGCTCAGATCTTCCGCTTGACGATGGCGAGTATCAACCTGTCTTTGACGGTCTCCGCCTGATCGGAGATATCCCCCGTATAGACCACGATATCTTTCAATAGCATCTTGTCCGCTTTGTCCAGCTTGCTGCTGAAGATGTCCCGGATCAGATCCCGCTCCATGTGGTCGGAATCGCTCTCCGCCGCATCCACCAGGTCCGTCTGAGCCTTGACGTCCTTGCTGTAGAACAGACCCAGCACCGCCTCACGAACCAGATCGTAGGACTTTACGTTTACATCCACCAGATGCAGGAAGCGTTCTCTGAACTGCTCTGGAAAGGTGATTTTTTCCAGCAGCAGTTGATAGCAGAGTGATTGAAACATACCGGGAATCGCATCCATGGTTTCGAGCAGACCCAGCACATCCCCTCGGGACTCCGGGATCAGAGCCCGTTCGTACAGCTGCAGTTCAATTGTCCTGCGCAGATCATCCGCCTTGGACTCCGATCGGTGCACTTCTTCGACGATCGCCTGGTTCTCTTCATTCCCCGGCTCAAGAACCAGCTTCTCGATGGACACCCGAAAGCGATTGCGGCATCTGTCCACCTGATCGAGGTAGGCTTTGATTTTATCGATGATCGATTTTTCTTTGTTCCACAACATAGGCTCAGAGGTCTCCTTAGGATACTTCAGTCAGAGCCACCGGTCGGTTCTGCTCGTAGGACAGGCGGGCCGCCTTTCCCATCACCACAGGAACCCGGGCATCCGCTCCGGTCACCGGCGTATCTTTGTCTTCTATTATGCATTCTACAAAGGCCTTCATCTCGCTCAGGTAGGACTCGGTATAGCGTTGCATGAAGAAGTACAGGGGAAGATCTTCGCGGACCGCTGCTTCCGTCGCCAACCGGGCGCGATTGGGAGTGTTGTTCTCGGCATTGACCATACCTTTGGACCCGAACACCTCGACTCTCTGGTCGTAACCGTAGACCGCCTGGCGGCTGTTGTCGATCGTTCCGAAGCAGCCGCCTGCGAATTTCAGAGTCACAACCGCGGTATCGACATCCCCGGCTCTACCGATCTCCGGATCGATCCGCACCCCACCGACAGCATACAGCTCTTCTACTTCATCTTCCACTATATAACGCGCCATGTCGAAGTCATGAATCATCATGTCCAGAAAGATCCCGCCGGATACCCTGACATACTCGATCGGCGGCGGCGCCGGATCTCGGCTGGCGATGCGAAGCAGATGGGGCTCACCGATTTTTCCTTCCCGGACCAGCTCCCATATGCGGTGAAAGTTGGCATCAAACCGCCGGTTGAAGCCGATCTGGAGCTTGACTCCGGCGGCTTTTACCGCCGCCAGCGCATCGTCGATCTGTTTCAAATCCAAGGCAATGGGCTTTTCACAGAAGATCTGCTTTCCCGCCTCCGCCGCATCCGCGATGATCGAGGCATGCGTATCCGTGCTCGAGCAGATCACAACCGCCTGCACCTGCGGATCATCAAGAACCCTGCGATGATCCTGGAATATTTTAGACACACCGAGGGCGGCGGCACACTGCTCGGCGGCCGGCCCGTTCACATCGGCGATCGCGACCAGGCAAGCTCCTTCTATTCTGCGGGCAAGGTGCTCCGCGTGGAGCCGGCCGATTCGACCGGCTCCGATTACCGCTATGTTCACCCGTTCACTCATCTGTCATCCTTTCTACCGGCAGCCATCGCCCTGCAGGCAGGCGGCAGGCCGCCGCCTACAGCTTGTGGAACGGCCCGACGTGGGGCAGCTCGTACACGGACTTCCAGCCCGGACTCAACGGTTCCTCGAGGTACGGCTTCAGCTCCTTCGGATCCCGCAGGGTCACCTTGTCCACCGGCGGAACCTCTCCGGCCGGGAATGCCTCCAGGATCTGGTCGTGGAGCAGGGTCAGGTATTTCAGTATCGCCGCGATCGGCCGTTTGGCTTTCCTGGCCGTGGCCAGGCTGGGTTTGCCCACCACTCCCTCCGGAGTAGCGTGCCGCTCGATGGCGAAATGACCCTCTCCTTCGGACCAGCGGTGCGGCCGCCGGAAAGGATCGACGGCGGTGTCGAAATGACCCTCGGGCAGGTAGGCCTCGCCCTGAGCATCCTGAACCACGCTCATATCGACCATCTCGGGGAACAGAAGGAGGGCGACTGCTGTTTCGCTCTCGTCGGCGTGGATGAAGGTGGTCTCCAGACTGTCATCCCGACCCACGGGGATAAAAAACTCCCGTACGGCTCTGTGCCAGTCCAATACCTGGAAGATCCCGGGAAGCTGGAATCGCTTCATGAACTCCTGCAGGGCCGATTCGAGCATCCACAGGTGTCCGTGATTGTTCACCGCGATGATCTTCCGGTAGCCGTCGTTCCAGAGCCCGAGCATCGTGTAGATCAGGGTCTCCTCAACGACCTCCTTGGGTACGATTACGGTTCCGGGCATGCCCATGTGGTGGTAGGGGTGTCCTCCGTAGTTGAGGGGCGGAAAGGCCAGGCTGCACTCCCTACCCTGCTTGGCCGTATAGCGGCGCACCCCTTCCAGGATCTGGGTCACCATGAAGGTGTCCAATCCGGAATTCGCGTGCAGCCCGTGGTTTTCCGTACAGCCGACCGGCAGAAACACCAGATCGTTCTTCCGCCTCTTCTCGATGCAGCGGACTCGGGGCGTGTTCTGGATGTAGCAGCCGGCTTTGCCGAGCTCCGGGGGCGATGGGATCACATAGTCCGCGAGAATCGAGTCGATCTCCGATTCCTTCGCGTCCCAGATCTGCTTCTTCAACCTCCCGACCGTGTTGTCTTCGAACACGATTGCGGGATGATCCGTGGTCAACCATTTCTTGTCCATATATCGACTCCTATGTTCTTTCGATCGCAATGAACAGCGGGGGGCTGTTCTACTTCATTAAACAGGTGATCTTGGCCTCATGCCGGTCGGTCCGCAGCATCTCTATGTGCTTGGGGACCTCATCCAGCCCGATCGTCTTGGTCATCATGGGAAGCATGTTCATTCCGGCGGCCATCGAGGCGATAACTCGGGGGAATGTCCCGTGGCCCGAGTGCCCCTGGGATCCGACAATCCGGGCCCGGCGCACCTGGAGCACCTCTCCGGTGACCGGAATCTTGGCGTCCGCCCTGGCCACCACCACGACTGTGCTGTTCAGGGTTCTTCCCTCCCAGATGCAGCGTTCGATCTCCGGGTAAACCACCGTCGGAAGGCCGGTCGCCTCCAGATAGATCGAAGCCCCCATCCCGTGGGTGATCTCCAGCACCCGATCGGCCGTGCCCTCCTTCTTCGGATTGATCACGTGATCGGCACCGAGCCTGCGGGCGATCTCCGCCCTTCCCTCCTCCGGCTCGGAGATGATCACATTGGCCGCACCGTTTCGCTTCAACACGGCACAGGCCGCCAGCCCGACGGGGCCGCCCCCCAGGATCACCACGTTGTCTCCCGGCCGCACGCCGCCTCCGCGCTCGATCACCGCATTGTAGGCCACGCTGGTCGGCTCCACCATGCTGCCCAGCTTGAACACGTCCTGATCCGAGTACCGCTCCCGAAGCGGATCCAGGCTCCACAGAACCCGCGCAGGCAGCACCACGTAGCGGGTGAAGGCCCCGTCTACGTTGAAGCCGATCTCGTCGAGCCGCTCGCAGTGGTTCGGCCAGCCGTCCGCACAGGGCTGGCAGGAGCCGCACCAGATCATCTCTTCCACGCATACCCATTCCCCGCCTTTGAAGGGTTTGTTGGTCTTCTTGTCCAGAGCTCCGGGACCGCCCTCCACGACCACTCCGGACATTTCGTGCCCCAGGGTGCAGGGGAAGCCGGTCAATCCCGGGTACCAGATATAGCCCTCCTCGTCCGTCTGGGCCATGTGCACGTCGCTGCCGCAGATACCGCAGGCTTTGACCTCAACCAGGACCTGTCCCGGTCCCGGTTTGGGTACCGGTACCTCCTCGATTTTCATCCGGGGGTTGCGCCAGACCTTGCTCCCCAGATAGGTCTGCTTCTTGTCGATGTCTTTGGCGCCCAGTTTGAAATCCGGCCTGGGGTCCCAATCCGCGTAGAGCCGCACGGCTTTCATTGTTTCACTCATCGATACCTCCCATATTCGTATTACAAGTACATCGCAATCTTCATTTCAGGGTCGAGGGAGCACCCAGCCTCGAAGATTGCGATATGCTTATATCGCAAAGGTTTGCAAAACCGATCGATCAATTCACTGGACACTGCTCCGCCTGACGATCAACCGCGGTTTCAGATAGATCTGCCGAATCCGCTCCGGCGGCGGCTGATCGGAAGCGCGGATCTGTTCCAGAAGGATCTCTACGGACTTTTTTCCCATTTCGTACGTCGGCTGACTCATCGTGGTTAGCTGAACCTCCGGATAGCTGGCCACGGGGATGTCGTCAAAACCGACTACGGCGATGTCTTCGGGAACGGAAAGCCCGCTGGCTTTTACTCCGTGCAGCACGCCCACGGCCAGCAGGTCGTTTTCCGCGAAAACCGCCCGGGGGAAATCACCCCCGGCGATCAGGCTGCGGATGATCTTGTATCCCGCCTCCTCTTTGAACTGGCCCAGCTGAATGTATTTTTTTTCGACGGGAACGCCGTATTTCTTCAAAGCCCGGCGATAGCCCTCCAGCCGTTCCTCGATCGTGAGGGAATCCTCGGTCGATCCGACGAAGCCGATCCTCCTGTAGCCGACCTGAATCAGATGTTCCGCGGCCAGGAAGCCCCCCAGAACGTTGTCGATCACGACGAAACCGTGTTGCGTTCCCGCCGGAGCATTGCTCACGTACACCACCGGGATCATCCCCGTAAGACGGTGCTCGAGAGCTTCGACCTCATTGTCGATGGGAGCCAGAATGATGCCGTCCACCCGCTTCTCGGCCAGCAGCCTCAGGTAGTCCGCCTGTCTGTTTCGCTCCCAGTTCGTGTTGCAGAGAAAGATGCTGAACCCCCTCTCCGCCGCTCCCTCCTCTATTCCCCGGGCAACCTCCGGGTAGAAGGGATTGGTGATATCGGGAAGGATCAATCCCAGTGTCTGGGTTTGTTTTTTCACCAATCCCCTGGCAATGGCATTGGGTGTATAGGACATCTGCTCGGCCAGCTGAAGAATCCTCTGCCGCGTTGCCTCCCGCACCCCTGTCTTGTGGTTTAGAGCCCTGGAAACCGTAGCATAGGACACGTCGGCCCTGCGGGCGATGTCCTTGATGGTCACGTCTTTCTGTCCGACCACGACGGCAATCCTGCCCAAAGCTTCGATTCCTCGGCTCATCGATATTGCAAACGTTTACAATAACAATGTATATTCCGGCATCGATCCGCTGTCAAGGACAATCATGGGGCAAAACAGAGTTGCTTGTATTCCAATAAAAGATATTTCCCTGCACTTCTAAGATAACAACTTCACGCCTATACTGTAAGCGGAGAGCGATTCGGATAGTCGAACATGCTTCGTTTCTTTCAATACCGCTTGAATTTCAAGATCTTCTTCTCCTTCATGCTGATTATCTTCATAACCACGATCAGTGCGCTCTTAATAGGGTACCTGATCATTCGCAACACGATCGACCGGGAGATCCGCATCCGCCTTGCCGACAGCATCACCGCTTATTCCCAGGAAGTGCGGTTCATCGAACAGCAATGCCTTAAGATCGCCGAAGAGCTGTCCTCGGACCGGAATCTGGTTACACTGCTCGCCGAGGGGCGGTTCAATCCCCTGGAGAATCAACTTGTGCATTACCACCGGCTCGGCATCTTCGACATTATCGAGATCGAGGATACCTCCGGCAAAGTAATCCTGAGAGGGCACCAGCCCGATGCTGCCGGAGACGTAAAGATCAACCAGGAAATCGTCAAGGAAGGGCTGGCCGGCAGGAGTGCGGTCAGCTACGAGCAGGGTCAGTCCGGCGTGGCCATACGCGCCGTTTCCCCGATCAAAAGCAAAGGTGAAATTTTGGGAGTGCTCATGATCGGATCGTTGTTCTCAGCGGACTTCGCGGAACACATCAAGCTTCTGACCGGAATGGAGAACGGGATTTACCAGGGCTGCGGAAAGGTTGTGTCAACCTATCAGGGTTACGACCATCTGCCGGAGGAGGTCGTGTCCCGGTTGACCTCCGATCAAACGGTGTTCCTCAGGAACGTCCAGCTCAACCAGGAATCATCCTACTTCATGCTCAAGCCGCTGTTCCTCAAAGAAAGCTCGTACTGGGGAGCTCTCAGTCTGGGGGTATCCCAGCAGGAGGAAAAGAGATATCTGCGTTACTCGCAAAACCTGCTGTATCTGATGATCGGAATCGGAGTGCTTCTTGCTTTCGTAATCTACGTGTTTCTGGCGAGGAACATCAACACCTCCCTGGTGAAGATCCTGGCGGGCATGGACGGCCTGAACTTAGACAGATTCGACACCCGAATCGAGTTGGCCAGCAAGGACGAGTTCGGGTTGATTTCCAATAGCTTCAACCGCCTGGTGCGAAAATTGAGTTTATACAGTCAACGCATCCAAAAGCTGCAGGACGACATGATCAAATCGGCCAAACTGGCCACGGCGGGTCAGATGGCAGCCGGCTTGGCTCATGAGATCCGCAATCCGTTGAGCTCGATCAAGATGATGGCTCAGATTCTCCGCGAACGATACCTCAAAGGCGCAGAAGGCCAAAGCGAGATAATCACGATTCTCGCGGAAAGTGAAAGGCTGAATGACCTGATCAAGGACATGCTCGAGTTTGCCCGTCCCAGCCCCATGCGCTTCGCTCGCCATAATTCCGGCCGGATCGTAGAAGAGATCCTCAACCTGTTTCGGTACAACACGGAACATCAGAACATAAAAGTCATTGCACGGCTGGACGGGTCGATCCCTCCCCTGTTCCTGGACCGCGAAAAATTCAGACTGGTGGTGATGAATCTGGTGCTGAACGCGGTCCAGGCAATGCCTCGGGGTGGAACACTCGAGGTGACAACCGAGCGCCGCCGAGACGACGGGGTTGTATTTTGTTTCTGCGATGACGGACAGGAGATCGCGCCGGAAAATCTCGGTATGATTTTCGAACCCTTCTTCACCACCAAGAAGGAAGGCACGGGTCTGGGGCTGGCAATCGTAAAGATGATCGTGGAGCGGCATTTCGGAAAAGTCGAGGTTCGCAGCGGTATAGCGCGAACCTGTTTTTCGATCACCATTCCGGAGGATCTCGAACAAAGAATACACACGCTGTAGAGAAGACGGCGTAGAGGAGATGAGCTTTGGCGACGATTCTTGTCGTAGACGACGACCGCAGTGTTTTTCTAAGTTTTTCGGCTCTGTTTCGAGGTCAGCACACTATTCTCGGAGCGTACAACGGCAATGAAGCACAGAAACTGCTGCAGGAAAACGAGGTAGAGCTCGTTTTTTTGGACTACCGGCTTCCGGGTGAAGACGGCCTCTCCGTGCTGAAGACGATCCGATCAAAAGCACACGACGTGGACATCGTGATGATCACGGCCTACGGAAGCCTGGAAACCATTGTTCACTCCATTGCCCTGGGGGCATGTGACTATCTGGAGAAACCTCTCGATATCGAGAAGATCAAAATCATCACCCAGAGGGTGATAGAGTCGAGGAAGATGCGTCACTACGTGCGGGTGATGCAGGATGAACAGCAGCGGGCCTACAACCTGACCCGGGTAGTCGGCAAATCCGAAGTCATGCAGAACGTATTCAAAGCCATAGGCAGACTCGTCAACAACGACATCACCGTTCTGATAGCCGGAGAAAGCGGTACGGGCAAGGAGCTTATTGCCAGGGCACTGCACTTCAACGGCAATCGGAGCAGCGAACCGTTTATCGCCGTTAACTGCTCCGCCCTGCCGGAGACGCTTCTGGAAAACGAGCTTTTCGGACACGAAGCCCAGGCGTACACCGGGGCTACATCGAGGCAGGCAGGTAAATTCGAGGCGGCTGCGGATGGAACGATCTTTCTGGACGAAATCGGCGATCTCCCTTTAGCCATTCAGACGAAGCTCCTTCGGGTTCTGCAGGAGCGGGAGTTCCAAAGGCTGGGAGGATCGCGCAGCATCGCCCTCAATGCCAGGGTCATCACGGCCACCAACAGGAATCTTTTTGCGCTCATCAAGAACGGCAAATTCCGGGAAGATCTCTACTATCGCATCAACGTCGCTTCCATCGAGGTTCCCCCGCTGCGGGAGCGCAGGGATGATATCCCCATGCTCGTAGAGCACTTCATCAAGGTTGCCGCCAGCAAGTTGAACAAAAACCTGCGCGGGATCACCCAGGAGGCTCAGTCTATCCTGGAGCGCTACGCGTGGCCGGGCAACATCCGGGAGCTGGAAAATGTCATCTTGAGCCTGGGGATCAACTGCCAGAGCGGGATCATACAGGCCTCCGAGATACCACGGTATTTGCGAGGACATGCGGAAGAGGTCGATTTGTTCTCCGAGTTTGCCGGCGAGTTCGTCAGCAAATACGCCGATCACAAGGGGCTTCTCGATCTTCTATACAAGGGTGTCGAACCGATCCTGATCCAGGAACTCATGGCGAGGTTTGGTGGCAACAAGACCGCGGTTGCCGATCGACTGGGTATCAGCCGGGTCACCCTCCAGCGTAAACTTTCTCAGATGAAGCAGCCGTAAAGGAACTGTACGAGGAGCGTACAGTTCCTTTACGCTTAGACCGCCTTCAGTGCCCCAGAGTCCGCTGAGCGCCTTTCGTCTCAATTCTTTACAGGTAATGGAGTTGAATCGCACACCCTTCTGCCATGTCGTGATCTGGCACATGTTTTGCTTACAGATTGTCCATACCCGAGAGGAGAAAAGAGGAATGAAAAACCTGGGAAAGGTACTGTTTCGACAAAGAATCAAGCTCGACGATTATCTGGTCGGCGGAATCGAGATTTTACGGAAACTTCTCCAGATTTTGCTGGGCTCCGAGCGTGGGGGGGCGGACGCCGAGACGACTGAGGGAATCCTCGATCTGCAGCTGATGTTGGAAGACGGCTATGCCCTGTTCCTGCAAAGCCTGGATAAAAAGTACTACCTGCCCTTCTACTGGGAAGACATGTTCGAGGTTTACTCGAATCTGAAGAAGATCTTCGCCATCCTGCAAACTTACTCCGCGGAAAAGCGGATCTATCAGTCGCGGTTTTCCTTTTCCCACTTCCTCGAGCTGGAAGACCGCATCTTGGGGAACGTAAAATGCTTTATCGAGGAATATCTGAGCAACCGGAAGTATACCGAGGAATTGCTGAAAAACAACCGGCACGAGCTGCAAAATTACGTTCGTCTCTACTATCACGGGATTGCATCGATCGACAGGCAGCAGGCGCAATCACACATCACCTCCAGGCTGCTGGAGGTTTTACTGGAAATCAATGCCGTAAACAACATCATTCAGGACCTGCTGCAGAAAATCCTCATCGGGACCAATCTGTGACGGATACGGTTCTGGTTGGAGCGGTCGTGCTCAGCCTGTTGTTCGCCTTGACCAACGGCATGAAAGACGGGGCGAACGTGTTCGCCACGGCCGTCTCCTCCCGCTCTCTGACATTCCGACAGGCACTGTGGATAGTTGCTCTGGCGGAGTTCTGCGGACCTTTTCTCTTCGGAATTCCCGTTGCCCTGACCGTGGCTCGAGGCATCATCCGGGTCGAGCTGCTTCCCCGGGATATCGGCTCTCTGCTCCTCGTTCTCAGTGCAATAGCCGGTGCACTTCTTTGGAACGGATTCTGCTGGCTCCTAAAGCTGCCGACCAGCTCCTCCTTCGCCCTGGTAGGCGGCCTGATCGGCCCGGTTCTTTTCCGCTACGGACTTTCCGGCATTCCCTGGACCGTCTTTCTGCTGAAAGTCGTCGGAGCGCTTCTGCTGTCACCTTTCCTCGGTATCCTGTTCGGCAGCATTGTTCACCAGCTTCTGGTGCGGATTTTGGAAAAAGCCCCGTGGAAAACAGCCAAGTTCCTGAAGAGGCTGCAAATAGGAAGCCTGATCGTTCTGGGAATGAATCACGGAACCAATGATTCGCAAAAAACCATGGGACTCATCGCCCTGTTGCTTTTTTTGAGCGGGCAAACACAGCGCATGGATGTACCCCTGTGGGTGATGGTGGCGAGTGTCGCCAGCCTGTCCTTTGGAGTTACGATGGGGGGCACAAAGATCATCCGCACCGTGGGCTACAACATCTTTCGGGTTCGCCCTTATCATTCGTTCAGCGCCCAACTGGCTGCTTCGATCGTCCTGCTGGCATGCAATCTCAGCGGCGCGCCGGTGAGCACCACTCAGATTATCAGCTCCTCGGTAATAGGGGTCGGCAGCGCCCACCGGCGAAGAGCTGTACGCTGGCAGGTGATTCGCTCGATCCTGCTCGCCTGGATCTTCACGATCCCGCTGGCGGGAGTGCTCTCGATTCTGCTGTATCTGATTTTTCGGCAAATCATACAAATAACATAGGAGGCACATGAGATGAAACTGTTTCTGTTCCGCAAGGAAAAGAAAACCGATTTTTATCAACTTCTCGTAGATCACGCCAAGACCGTCTACGACGCCTACACCACCCTGGTTCGCGGCCTGGAAACAGGCAACGGCGACGCGACAGAGCGCGTCTATTTTCTTGAACGAGAGGCGGATGATTTAAGAAGGATCCTGATAGATCGCCTGAACCGCACCCTGATAACACCGTTCGATCGAGAGGATATCTACGCGCTTTCCCGGGCCGTGGATGAGATCATAGATGCAGCCCAGAGGACGGTAGAGGAACTTCACATCTTTAAAGTGCAGCCCGACGACGATCTGATCGCAATGGCCAAGGTTCTGGAGAAAGGTACGCTGGAGATCTACGATGCACTGAAGAATATGAAACAGTACTCTACCGTGGCGTTAGAGCATGCCAAAGCGGCCAAGGCTACGGAGAACCAGATCCATCACATCTACCTCAAGGCTCTGGCGGATCTATTCGAAAACCCTGAGCACACAGCCGGCTACATGCTGAAGATGCGGGAGATCTACCGCCACCTGAATCGATCGGCGGACAACTGCGACGAGGCGGCGAACATTATCTCCGATATTATAATCAAGACAAGCTAGACCGAGCTTCAATACAGGCGCATCTTCACGCCTGCGCTGCGGAATTGTTGTATAGTACAACCGTAGTCGATTGCCCTCCGAATGCTTCGGGCCCGCCGCTTCGGCATTGGAACTGTTTCGGCACCACGGAGTACGGACAATCGAAATCAAACACTTCCCCGAAACGGTACGCGTGAAACAACCACCAAACCCGCGGACGTGTGCCTTGCCGGAGGTAAAACCATGCCGGGAATCGAAAATAAAGAGGCAGTCGAAAAGCGAAGGCGTTTTCTGTTAACCTCGATGATCGTGGCGCTGTCCCTGCTTGGTGATGCTCTGCTCTATGCCGTACTTCCTTCCCGGCCCGAGGCCTTCAACCTTCCGGTTTGGCAGGTCGGCATTCTGCTCGGGGCTAACCGCCTGGTCCGTCTCGGTACGAACGAATTGGCCGCACGCCTGGTGCAGCGCAGCCACAGCAACCGACCTCTGTACGGCGCTGTCATCGCCGGCAGTCTGATTACGGCCAGTTACGCTTTGCCGATAGGCTTCTGGGGGCTGCTGGTGGCGCGCCTGGCTTGGGGAGCCTGCTGGTCCCTGTTCCGAGTTGAAGGTTATCTGGCCGCTCTTGCGATCTCCACCCGCCGTACACGGGGACGAATCTTTGCAGCCTACCAGGCAATCACCAAAATCGGGCAGGGAGGCGGTGTTCTCATCGGCGGCCTGCTTGTAGATACCATCGGAATCGCCTCGACGTTTTTCATTTTTGGCTGTGCTACACTATCGGGTATCCTCTTGCTGGCGAGAGCTCCACGACGGCATGCGGGCAACCTGTCCCCCACTACTGAATCGAAGCGGGACAAGCCGATGTTCGGCCTTTGGGGATGCGCCCTGGCTCTAACCATGACCGAACAGATGGTGGCAAATCTCACGGGACGCCTCGTGGCCGACAGGGTCGGAGCAATCCTCCCCCTATCTCTCGGAGTAACCAGCCTGACGGGGCTTTTGCTCGGCTTTCGGTCCCTCGGAGCTCTGGTTCTGGGTCCCCTTACGGGAATAATCGGTGATCGATTGGAAAGACGGCGTCTGCTGATAGTCCTGATAGCCCTGCAAGCATGCTGCATAGCGGGTATCGCCTTTTCTCATACCTGGCTTCTGTTGGTCACCTGCCTCCTGTTGCAGTTCGCTGCGGGCAACGGGGTCCATCTCCTGCTGTATACACTGGCCGGAGATCTTGCTCCCCGCCGGGAGGGGGCAATCCACGTGAACCGCTTCTCCACCTTCATCGACCTCGGCACTGCTGTAGGCCCAATCGTCGGCTTCGCGCTCTACGCCGGCTTCGGATTCTTCTGGGTGGCAACGCTCGCCTGGATGCTGATTGCCGGAGCGTGGGTTTTACTTCGCTGGTTCGTGGGTTCCGCGACCAGTAAGTGAGGTCCATCCTCCAGAGAAAACTTTGGCTGTTCGGTCTTGTTACCCGGGCAAGTTGTGGAAAACTAATAAATCGTAGAGAATGAAACAAAGAAATTTTCGAGAGTCTTGAGAATCATGAAGCAGCGTTGGCGCGCTTTGCTCAAAGGAGAGGGCTTAAAATCGGGCATCGTCAACAACAAACTGGAGACACGTAAACAGGAATTGATTACACTGATTCTCGAATAACGAGGGGAGAACGCACAATGAGCAAGGCGTATGACATGGTTACTATCGGCCACATTACCGACGACATACTGAACGACAGAGGCACGGTATCACGCTTCATCGGCGGCGCGGCCTATTTTTCCTCCTTTGCCGCCAAACGCTCCGGAGCCGAACTCCTGGTCGTGACGAAGCTGGCGCCGAAAGACTTCGGGCTTCTGGACGGCCTGAGGCAGGAGGGCATAGAGGTGATCGCCCTGCCCGGCATCCATACCACATCCATAGAAAACATCTTCGAGACCGAGGATGTAGACCGGCGCAAGGTAAACCTCCTCTCCCAGGCCGAGCCTTTCCGGCTCGAGGAAATCCCCGATGTTCAGACAGAAATCTTCAATCTTGCCGGCCTGTTCCATGGAGATATCCCCCCGGAGATGATCCAGCCGCTGTCCCGGAAAGCCCGGGTTGGGTTGGATTTGCAGTGCATGCTCCGCACCAGTGCCGGCGGAATTTTCTCTTGGATCGATTGGCCGGAAAAACAAAAATATCTTCCCTGTATCACCTATTTGAAGGCCGACTCCCTCGAGTCACGGGTGATCACAGGAACCGAGGATAGACGAGAGGCAGCCGAAATACTCCACGACTGGGGAGCATCGGAGGTTCTGATCACCCATTCGAGTGAGGTCCTCGCCTACGACGGAAAGGAGGTATTTGCGACACCTTTCAATCCCTCGAATCTCTCAGGCAGGACAGGGCGGGGAGACACCTGCTTTGCAGCCTACATGACCCGGCGTTTGAACCACGGCATCGAGGAATCGCTTCGGTACGCCGCCGCCCTGACCAGCATCAAAATGGAGAAGCCGGGACCGTTCGGGGGGACGATCGACGAGGTGCTCCAGAGAATGGAGAGCCTCAGCTGAGCAGTCACGGAGAGCGGATGTTCGATTTGTACATCTTCGATATGGGCGGGGTCGTGAGCCGAAACCCGAATGTAGGCCCGGAAATAGCCGCTTATCTTGAGCTCGACGGCGCGCGGGTCGTGGCCGGTACCAACACCATCGCTCCGCACTACGACATTCACCTTCGACGGGGGGACTATGATATTTTCGATATCGTGTATGCATCGCATCTGATGGGTCTGGCCAAACCGGACCCGGCCTTCTACACCTGTATCTTGGAACACGAAAGTTGTTCGGCGGATCGGGCCGTTTTCATAGACGACTTTCCGGAAAACGTCGAAGCAGCCCGGGCTCTCGGAATAGGGTCCCTCCTGTTTACAGGTGCTGAACAACTAAAGAAGGATCTCACAGCTTTAGCGAAACCAGCAGATTGACCTTCCATATCCCCTGTTTCGAAGTTTGCACAATAGATAGTCATCGGCTATAATTCAGCTGCAACCAAATTTACTCAAGGAGGTGGGTATGAAAAAAAGATTCATTCCCGTACTGATCGGCCTGATGCTCGTGTTGAGCACCGTGCTCGTCGCGGCGGACGGAAAGTTGGTACTCTACAATGCCGGCAGCCCCGAGATGGGGGATGACCTGGCGCGGGCCTTCAAGGCCAAGTACCGTGACATCGATGTGGAGGAGATCCGGCTGGGCTCGGGGGAGATCATCACCCGCGTGCAGGCCGAGGCCAAGAGACCCCAGGGGGACATCATCATGGCCATGGCCAAGGAAAACCTGGACGTGGTCTACGACCTTTTGGACTCCTACAGGGTGAAGGAGGCTTCCGCCTTCCCCGATGACGTGAAAGATGCGAAGGGAAACAAGTACTTCGGCTTCAGCTTCAACATCCAGGCCTTCATCATCAATACCGACAGGATTCCTCTGAAGGACGCTCCGAAGAGCTGGAAGGACCTGGGAGACAGCAAGTACCGCGGAGAAGTCGTCATGGCCAATCCGGCTTTGTCCGGCTCCGCCTACGCCCAGCTGTTCCAGATGGTCGGACTCTACGGCTGGGACCACGTCAACGCCGTCAGAAAAGTCACAACTTTCGTCCCGACCTCAACCCTGGCCTATACCTTTGTCGGCCGGGGCGAGTTTGCCATCGGCGTCACCGGCGAGGGGAACGTGTTCACCGAGAAGGCCAAGGGCAATCCCGTTGAGGCGGTGTATCCCAGCGAAGGAACGGGCTTACGTTTCGACGCCTCGGGGATCATCAAGGGAGGGCCGAATCCCCAGAATGCAAGAATCTTCATGGACTGGCTGACCACCAAGGAAGCTATGACCATCATCTCTCAGGCTCCCCACTTCCGCAGGATGACGCGCCCCGACGTGCCGCCGCCTCCGGGACTCACTCCGACCGGGGAGATCAAGTTCTTCGAATACGACGCCAACAAGGCTTCCGAGAGTAGGGACGAATACCTGCAGAAATTTGGAGAGATCTTCGCCACTCGTTAACGGACTATCGGGCATGGACGGCCGGCGCGCCGTTCATGCCTGCTTTACATGTAATCGCAAAATGAGGTTTACTCAATGACGGAACAGGAAAACGGCCGGATCACTCTATCCATAAGGAATCTCAGAAAGATCTTCAGGGGCAAGCAACATCAGGTGCAGGCTCTGGACGATGTTTCCCTGGATATTCGAGAGGGAGAGCTGTTCACCCTTCTTGGCCCCAGCGGCTGCGGGAAAACCACGACGCTGCGCTGCATCGCCGGATTCGAAAAACCGAGCAGCGGGAGGATCGATTTTCTCGGCCGGGACTTCACCTCTATACCCCCTTTCCGGCGAAACATCGGCATGGTGTTCCAGAGCTATGCCCTGTTCCCGCACATGTCGATCTTCGAGAATGTTGCCTACGGATTGAGAATCCGCAAGCTCTCCAGGAGGGAAATCGAAGATAGAGTCAACCGGATCATTCAACTGGTGGGACTGGAGGCGACCCAGAAGCGCAAGCCCAGCGAGCTGTCCGGCGGCCAGCAGCAGAGGATCGCCCTGGCCCGAGCCCTGGTCTACGATCCCCAGCTTCTGCTTCTGGACGAACCCCTGAGCAATCTGGACGCCAAGCTGCGGGTCTACATGCGGGAGGAGATCCGGCGGATTCAGCAACAGGCGAAAGTGACCACGATCTACGTGACCCACGATCAGGAGGAAGCCCTGTCCATCTCCGACCGGATCGCCGTGATGCACGCCGGCAAGGTCAGTCAGATCGGATCTCCCGATGAGATCTACGAGAATCCGATCTCGATCCGGGTGGCGGATTTCATCGGCCAGGCCAATTTCCTGGCCTGCACGGTACGGGGGGATGGAAACCCCCTCCTGTCGTTTCGATCCAACGAAACGATCACGATAACCAACAGCTCCGGCAATATCCAAAGCTACCAGGATAGGGAGGGGATCCTCTTCGTCCGACCCGAACAGATGGAGATCTCCGGGGATCCGAATCATCCGAACAGCCTGCGGGGCGAGGTGAAGGTCATACTCTACCTGGGCTCGGTGGTCCGCTACTACATCGAGATCTTTCAAAACCACGAACCGCAGGAGATTTTGGTTGATCAGGATCGCCGTGTTCGAGGTGTCGAAACGGGCGATCCGGTCGCCGTCCTGGTCCACGGGCAGGAAGCCAAGCTCTTTCCGACGGAGCAGAAGCGGCAGTTGGAGAAGGTTTAGGAGATCCCATGGCTCGAGAATTCAGACAACGACTTAAGGCCTTCGAGTTCACCCCCTACCTGGTTTTGGGACTGGCGCTGATCATCCTGGTCGTGTTTATCGCCTATCCCCTCTCTAAAGTCGTGTTCAACAGCTTCATCGCAAAAGGAGATGCGCCCGGTTTGCGCAATCTGACCCTGGCCAACTTCTCTCAGTTTTCCACCTCCACCCTCTACCGAAGTGCCTTCCTCAACACGCTGACCGTCGGGCTTTCCTGCGTCCTGTTTTCCTGCCTCCTCGGCATACCCATGGCCTACTTCGTGGCCAAGACGCAAACCCCGCTCAAGACCTTCTTCCTCACCCTCGGCACTCTGCCCCTGATCCTTCCGCCTTTCGTGGGAGCCTACTCCTGGATCCTGCTGTTCGGGCGCCAGGGGGTGGTCAACTATTTTCTGGAGACTGCCTTCAACTACAAGCTGCCCGACATCTACGGAGCACCCGGGGTCATCATCGCCATAACCATGAGCACCTACCCCTTCATCTTCCTGCTGACCTACGGCGCGTTGATTTCGGCGGATCCCTACATCGAGGAGAGCGCCGAGATCATGGGAGCGTCCCGATGGCGGGTCATCCGCACCGTAACCCTGCCCCTGGTCATACCGGCCATCGTGGCCGGTGCTCTGATCGTGTTCATGAGGTCAGTCGGGAATTTCGGAGTGCCCGCCATTTTAGGGGGCAACTTCTACGTGCTGCCCACGTTGATCCACTTTCAGGTCACCGGATTCTTCAACCTCAACGCCGCCGGGGCTATTGCCATGGTCAATGTAGTGTTGGTGGCTTTCGCCATCCTGCTGTCCCAGTACGTGACCTCCAAACGCTCCTACGTGACCATCACCAGCACCACCCAGGCCGCCCGGATATCCCCGAGCAAATTCCTGAAGTGGGTCGGAACGATATTCTGCCTGGGAGTGATCTTCTTCTCCCTGCTCCCGCACCTTACCGTCATTATTACATCCTTCACCGAAGGTTGGGCCGGTACCCGCTATCCGAACAAATTCTCCCTTCAAAACTACCGCAGGATCTTCGAGATCGCCCTGGTTCCGATCAGGAACAGCCTCTTCCTGGCCACCACGGCCACCGTGGTCGCCTCGGTGATCGGCACGCTCCTTTCCTATATCAACGTGCGCAGGAATCTGAGAGCCCGGTGGATCCTGGACCTGACCGTCATGCTGCCCTTCATCCTCCCCGGGATCGTGGTCGGGGTGGCCATCCTGATCGGCTTCTCCTCCGGTCTGCTCATCTTGAGCGGCACCTGGATGATCCTGGTGGTCGGCTTCTTCATCCGGCGCATGCCCTACATATTCAGATCCACAACCGCTTCCCTGAGCCAGATCGACGTAGCGGTGGAGGAAGCTTCTTCCATCACGGGGGCTTCCTGGCTGACTACCTTCCGGAAGATCACCCTTCCCCTGATGGCTCCCGGCATCCTTGCCGGTGCGGTGATCTCCTTCTCCACGCTGATGGGGGAGCTTTCCACCACGGTGATCCTCTATTCGGCCCGCTGGAAGACGATCTCCGTGGCCATCGTGGAGTACCTGTTCTCCGCCACCATCGGACCCGCCTATGCCCTGGGAACGATCCTCATCGTACTGGTGCTTTCAGCCATCTTTCTGGCCAACAGGATTCTGGGGCGGCGGATGTCGCAGATGTTCAAGATGGTGTGAAGCGCAACGTTTTGATTCAGGTCCTATAGAGCACGAGCACCTTCAGGGCGTTTGCTCCGGTTATCTTGTCGAAGACCCGGCGGCTGATCGCACCGCCGGACAGCAAACCCTTCAGATACCGCAGGACAGGTATCTCTCCTTCCGGATCGGCGAAGCAAGTATCGGTTCCGAACAGGATGCGGTCCTGAAATTCGTTGAGGAAGCGGATGCCGAAATCCCGATCCCGGCTGATCGCATTCAGCCCGCTTCGGGCGGAAACATCCGCATAAAGATTGGGATAGGAGCGCAGCAGCCGCACCAGGCTGCCCTCCGTCTCCACCGGTCCTGTTGGATAGATGAACTTGTCTTTTGGAGCCAGGCCGCCGCTTATCTCGGCCCAGAATCCCGGGGAGTGACCGATTATGGTGGCGTCGGGAGCCGCCTCCAGCAGCCGTTCCAAGCGGGGGGAGCCGACCTCATCGACCAGACCGTAAACCCCCCTGCCCGGACCGGTCATGTGGAACAGAACCGGCAT
>Ga0315551_10000742_pt1 | contig 25849 bp, 20 predicted proteins | sample SalMarSW160290MG_FD_203678 | JGI IMG/M metagenome (GOLD analysis project Ga0315551, IMG submission 203678) | Salt marsh sediment microbial communities from the Plum Island Ecosystem LTER, Massachusetts, United States - Salt Marsh Sediment SW1602-90 ...
CGTGAGCATATTTCAGGAACATAACCTTCCGGCAGAAAAAATATCTGTAGTGCAATGACAGGCTCTGGTAATCATTAGGCATCTGCTCGTGGGGCAGCTCTATATTAAGGCCGATACTTGTCCCTCCCGCCTCAAGTGCACCTTTATTTGCAGCCTTCATAATTCCCGGCCCGCCGCCGGTTATCACCGCAAAGCCGGCCTCTACTAACATCGATGCCGTTCTCTCCGCAAGCTTATAATATCTATCGGCCGGCCGTGCCCGTGACGAGCCAAAAATCGAAACAGCCGGTCCTACAGTAGAAAGCTCCTGGAAACCTTCGGTAAATTCAGCCATTATCCTGAAAAGTCGCCAAAGGTCCTCAACGGCTCTGCTGCCAACATCAACCATAGTTACCTTCCTTTCACAACAAATTACCACAAGCTCGGCTCATGTGCCGAAAGACAATATCTCGCAACAGGACAATTTTCGCAATCGGGCTTTCTGGCCTTGCAAATGTTCCGGCCGTGAAAGATAAGCAAATTGCTGAACATCGTCCAGTCCTTCCTCGGTACTATTTCGGCCAAATCGAACTCCAGCTTCACAGCATCCGAATTTTTTGAAAGCTGCAGTCTCCTCGAAAGACGAATAACATGGGTATCGCAGGTTATAGCCGGCCTTCCGAAAGCGCCGCCCAAAACCACGTTTGCTGTCTTCCTGCCGACACCCGCAAGACTGACAAGCTCCTCCATCGAAGCCGGCACCTTGCTGCCGAAACGGCCAACAATATCCCCGCAGGCGGCTTTGATATTTACCGCTTTGTTATGATAGAAACCGGTGCTCCTGATGTCATTTTCAATCTCTTTTATATCAGCCTTTGCCCAGTCTTTCGCAGACCTGTATTTCTTGAAAACTTCTTTTGTTACCATATTCACCCGTACATCGGTACACTGAGCGGAAAGAATTGTTGCTATCAGAAGCTCAAGTGGATTTGTAAATTTCAATGCAATTTTTGCTTCGGGATACGTTTTTTTGAGAATGGGAAAAATATTTCCGACCCTCTCAGCAGCCTTGGTCTTAAACTTATCGTCGGCTGCCGAACTCTTTCCCGCTGCTTTTTTGCTCGTTTGTTTAACCTTCGCCTTCTTCGTCACTTGCCTGCTCCACATCAGCAAGATTTCTTAAAAGCCCTTGTAATCTTCTAATTTCAAATCCGTGCATCCTCTCAGGCTCAGCCTGACCGGGGATATACAAAATAGAAACCGGCACACCCGGCTCATTATAAACATTCTTAAGGTCAATTGCCGCCTGACTGTCTCTTTCTGTAGTATTAGCTTTTATCGGTAAAACATTTTTTTCCTTTATAAGTTGAGCTATTTTCTTACTTGAATAAGTCGTCAATTCCAACGCCTTACAAGTCAGGCACCAGTCGGCTGTGAACTTAATCAATACAGGCCTGTTTTTTCCAATCGCATTCTTAACCAAAACAGGATTATACTCCTGCCAGTCTATAAGCGTTTTCGACGGCGTAAGCAACGTAACGGCAGAAAAGATAACTATCACTACAGCAATCGCCCTTATAATATATTTTTTTACTTTCGGTGTGGCCAAAGTAACCCAGCCGCCCCACATCCAAAGGCAAAAAGCCAGAATCAGGCTAAAATATAAGACGCCGCCGACTCTTTCACTCGGTAAAGCAAGCAAGAGCCAGGCCGCCACCAACAAAAGAACAAAACCCATAGTTTGCTTGAACAGCTCCATCCAGCGCCCAGGTTTTGGCAAATATCTTAAAAGCGACGGCATCGATGCCAGCACCGCATAAGGCGCTGCCATCCCGATGCCGATAAGCATTATTGCTGTCGTTGACAACAGAAGCTTTTGTGTCTGTGCCCACGCAAATGCTGCCGTCAATATCGCAAAACTGCAAGGTGTGCTGAGAATAGCAGCAAGAAAACCCATACCAACCGAGCCTGTCAGACCTTTGCCTGAACCGGATTTGCCGGCTATCGAAGACGGAACTATGAATGGAACTGTACCGAAAAGAAACATTGCAAGCACAACCATCAAAAGTGACATCCCTGTAAGAAAAACCGGATTCCTAAAATGGTCTCCCCATTGAAAAGCCTGCTGATAACCTACTTTGAGAATAATATTAACAGCAGCAATGCCGGCAAAAAATAAAATTATCCCAAAACAGAAAGCCAGCCCCATCGCAACACACCGCGCCTTGCTGTGCTTTGCCTGCTCGAAAATACTGAGAACCTTAAGAGGTATCACCGGCAAAACACAGGGCATAATATTCAAAATCAAGCCGGCCAAAAACGCCAGCGGCAAAGCTACCCAGACCGAGTAATCCATCCACCCTGCAGTTTTTTCCTGTTCAGGTTTTGACCACGCGGATTCAGACAATTCGAACGCTGGCTTGGTCATTTGCGCCTCAGCAGCAATTTTTATTGTCCCCTTCAATGGTTCAAATTCCGGCATTATGCACGTCGAGCCGGAGCACATCGCACCTTCGATATCAATCTCGAATTCAGTATCCACACTTTCGCCGGCACCGACAGAAACATCACCTACCTCGAACGGCAGATAAACAGTAAAGCTATTGCTATAAACAGGTATCTGCTGCTTTTGACCTGCAAGCTCAAACTCATACATCTGCGATGGCGGAAACACCGGCTCTGAAAAAACAATATAATCCTCCGAAGACGCCTTTAATGCAATCTTAGTGACATCAGAAGCATAGAAATGCCAGTCTTCGGCAAGCTGAAAATCAACAGCCAGAGCGGATTTGCTCTCGGGACGAACAGAATCATACTGACTTCTTACCGTGATAACTACATTATCCGTCCTAATTTCACCAGCGGGTGAAGAGAAAGAAAGGCCGAGCAACAGCAATAAAGCAAGGGCAATTTCCTTTTGCATTATCAGGCCTCTAAAAGATTAATGACTATTGACTATCCGTGAACGACAAACAGAATTTAACCGTAAAAGCTAACTGCTTTTGCGCTTTTTTCTCGGCTCTTTCTTTTCTGCCTCTTGTTGTTCGACTTTTTCTTTTTCAGCCGCCAACAGGTCGGCAACGGTAGGCTTTCCGAGCTCACGGCCTTCGATAATCGCTTTCACATCGGCAGCATCGAGTGTTTCATATTTGAGCAGGGCCTTTGCTATGCGGTCGAGCTTGTCCTTGTTCTCTTCGATTAACTTCTTCGCACTTTCGTAGGCCTGCCCTGTTATCCTTCTAATCTCCTCATCAATCTGCTGGGCAGTATTTTCAGAATATTCTTTTTCACCGGGCATAACGAACACCATATTGCGCGAATCGGTCTCCGGGCCGTAATTGATTAGACCGAGTTTGTCACTCATACCCCATGCCAGCAACATCTGTTTTGCAATTTCCGTTGAACGCTGAATATCCATCTGAGCACCGCTCGAAATATCGTCACAGAACATCTCCTCGGCAATCCGACCGCCAAAACAAACCTGCATAAGGGCCATGCAATACTTTTTCGTAAAAATCGTCCTGTCCTTTTCAGGCAGCGCAAAAGTCGCACCACCCATAGGCCCGCGGGGAATAATACTCACCTTATGCAAAGGGTCAGCGTCCTTGAGCAGGGACTGAACGAGGGTATGTCCGGCCTCGTGATAAGCTGTCACTTCCCTTTCTTTCTGGTCGATTACTCTGCTCTTTTTAGCCCTGCCCCAGCGCACCTTATCACGAGCCTCCTCTAAGTCTGCCATCTCAACATTTTCCTTCTCTGCCATAGTCGCTCCGAGCGCAGCTTCATTGATGATTGCCGCAAGGTCTGCTCCGCTGAACATAGGTGTGCCTCTCGCAAGTTTTTCAAGGTCCGCATCAGGTCCGAGGATGACCTTTTTAGCATGCACCCTGAGAATCTCCATCCTCCCTTTCAAATCGGGCAGGGGGACAACAACTTGCCTGTCGAATCTTCCCGGCCTGGTCAGAGCAGTATCGAGAATATCAGACCTGTTCGTTGCCGCCACGACAATTACCTGGTCATTGGTCTCGAAGCCGTCCATCTCCACAAGGATAGCATTTAACGTTTGTTCCCTTTCATCGTGTCCGCCGCCGACAATGCTTGTACCCCGTTTTCTGCCGATGGCGTCTATCTCATCGAGAAAAATAATACAGGGAGAGTTGTCCTTGGCCTGTTTGAATAAATCCCGCACCCTCGAAGCTCCCACGCCGACGAACATCTCCACAAAGTCGCTTCCCGAGATGCTGAAGAAAGGAACATCAGCCTCGCCGGCAATAGCCTTTGCAAGCAGTGTTTTGCCGCACCCGGGAGGGCCGATAAGTAATACACCCCTCGGAATTCTGCCGCCCAGACGCTGAAACTTTTTCGGATTCTTCAAAAATTCGATTATCTCAGCTACCTCTTCCTTGGCTTCCTCGATTCCTGCGACGTCCTCAAATGTCACTTTGAGTTTGTCTTTCGTCTGCAGACGGTGTTTGCTGCGTCCGAAGCTCATTAACATCCCGCCGGCACCGCCTCGAAGATTACGGGCAAAAAGAAAGTACAGAATACCCACGAAAATGATTATCGGCAGGAACATCCCCACGAGGTTTATAAGCCAGGTCTTCGGCTTCTCGTATTCAATTTTTACCGCATTCTCATCCAGCAGCTCCTCAAGCCTCTCACCCACATCCGAGCTGTAATACACAACAAAAGTTGGTTTACTGTATTCGGTGTTCTTTTCAAGAGCCTCCGGCGTAAACTTTCCTACGACCTCGTTTTCTTTTATAATTACGCTTTCAACCTGACCTTCCTTGACGAAACTTTTGAACTCATCCCATGAGACAACCTGCCTGACCAGCATCGACTTTACTGTCATCATCGCGGCGAACAGTAAAACCGCAATTAACAGCCACCTGAACGGACTTGGCCTGTAAGCCGGCATCGTTGGTCTTTTGCCGCTGCGCTGACCTTCAGGCATTTGTGTCTGTCTTCTGTCTTGATTGTTACTCATCTTATATATTTTTCGAATCTCTCCCTGCCACAAGTCCGGATTTGCTATAGAAACCGGCTTCCTACCACTTTTTCTCCATTTGCTCTACGATCCTCTGCGCCAGTTTGTTTGCCGCCAGCGTTGAGGCATAATCAAAGCTCTGGTTCTGCCACTCCGAGAAACTTGCGGCTGCGTCGACAGAAACATTGTCTATGAGCAACTCGCCGGTTCTCAAATTTTTCCAGTTAACCACAGCTACAACCCCTACTTCTTTTTCGAGCGCCCGGCCGGTCTGCCTCTCCACCGTCAGCACGGACGTGGTAACAGAAGCTATTTTGCCGCTTATTACCGTGTCAGCCCTGTCAAGACTCGATACTATTTTATAAGGAGTCTGAGCTTCTATACGCTTGGCAAGAGCATCTGAAAGCTCATATTCAACGCCCCTTCGGAAGCTCTCGTTTTCAAACATCTCCAGACAAACGGTTTCTACATTCTGCGGATACAGCGATTCATTGCTGTAACTGCTCAGGCTTGAGCATCCGTAAAAACCGCCGCTCAACACAGCCAATAAAAACACCAAAACAAAACAATAAAAATACCTTACATATTTATACCGTTTCTTCTCTTTCATTCTTTCACCTTACCTTCGGTTTCTTTTTCACTTTGCATAGCTTCTTCTGTCATTTTTGCCGCTACGCTTTTAGGCCAGTTTTTAAGAACAGCGTTGTAATAGATATCGATAGGATTAGGCTGATTGGCGTCGGCTCGTCCGTCGCTGGTTCTCTGGTAATACTTACCTATATGAAACTTCTTATATGCAAGCTGTTCCTCGATTAAATCAAGCCTCTTATCAATCTCAAGCTCTTTTGCGTCCTCCGGATATAGCAGCTTGAATCTTTCGTAATAGCTTTTTGCACCTTTCAAACTTGAGTTGTCGAACCGAGGCCCTCTATAGGCAGCGTGTTTGGACTCTGCCATACCGAGCAGAGCCTCTTTTCCTATTGCCCCGGTCGGCCAGCGAGATGAAATAATCGACCATTGCATGTACGCCTGCTCATACTTCTTTCTATTTTCATAACTCTGGGCGACGGCCTTAAGGGCCCTCTGTGCCACCGGCGAATCACCGGCACGGTCTGCAATTCTCTCCATAATCTTGGCGCCCTCGGCATAGCCTCGAATCTTAAACAAACGCAGTACCTTCTTCTTCCTGCCCTGAAGATAGGCACCGCCTATAGCAAACTGCCTTTCAAGCGCAGCCTCATAAAGGTTGCTTTCACCGAACCTGTTAAGAAACACATCGTAGGTCCTGAACGCTTTTTCAAAGTTACCCTCACAAAAAAACAATTCCGCCTCCATAAAAGCATCCAGCTCAGTTCCGGCTACTTCAGGAAAATCTTTATACAGCCCGTCCAGAGCGTTCTGAAACTGCTCAATATCTCCCTGCTCTGCGAGCTGCTTAAGCCCGGCGACAGCTTGATTAAACTTGTCCCGCTGCTCGATCGACTGGAATTGCCCGTCCTCGGCAAGCTGCCAGGTGTCCGCCGAAACCGCTGACAATAGAAACAAAATACCTGCAATGGTTATTGTCATTATAAACAGTTTTCTCTCTGCCATAATCCAGTTTCCCTATACTTATTACAATTCAATCTGCATAAAAAACTTTCAACATTATATACATTCTCAAGCCAAAAGCAAACCCGCACTTTTAAAATATGATATCGGAGCCTCTTCCGCGCATAATAAGCCAAAAATACTCTTAATCTCGCTATAAGGACGGGAAATCTGCAAAACAATCAAGTGAACAGGCTAAAATCACAAAAACTGCCGGTAAAAATCACCCCCTTATTCAGGGCAGCTCCGGTATATAACACGGGCTTCAAACCCGTGTTGCCACGACCAGGATGGCCGTGGTTTCATTATAAAATTGCGGTATAAATTGCCTAACAAGGCAGTGGGCAGCTTCTATAATCAGCTGCTGCCTCGCCGCGAGGCGGGTTGGCAGCAAACCAGCCTCGACTCGCCGGTCTCGGCGAGGCGGGCCTTATTCTTCAGCCTCCGGACAAGCCTTAATATATTCGTAAAGCTCTTTTAAGTTCGCCGTTGCCATAGCAATAGTGGAATCAGCGGCACCGTAATACAGGTTCAGCCTGTTTTTTTCCTCGTCGACAATAGCACCGGAAGGAAATATAACATCAGAAACATCGCCAATCCGCTCGTAGGGCGCCAACGGCCCAAGAATCCATTCGTCGCTTCTTCTAAGCATCTTCCAGGGCTCTTCTATATCTAACAGACAAAGACCAAGACGATAAATTGCACCGGCAGTTGTCACCCTTACGCCGTGATAAAGTATCAGCCAGCCGAGCGGCGTTTCAATAGGCTGGCAGGCCAAACCTACACGGTGACAATCCCAGTATGCGGTCCTCGTTTTGACCAGCGTCCGGTGGTCACCCCAATGCTTCAGGTCGGGAGAGAAACTCAGCCACATATGAGCCTCACCGCGCACAATAGGACGATGTATCAAAGCAAACCGGCCCCTGAACCTGCGGGGAAAAAGACAGGCGTCCTTATCCTCGGGAGGCAGCAGTGCTCCGAGACGGGCGAAATTCTTAAAATTCTTCGTAATCGCCAGCGAGACTACAGGCCCGCCCTCGCTGAATGAGGTATACGTGATGGCATATTGCTGCTGCTCTTCGAGCCAAACAATGCGAGGGTCCTCCAAACCCCATTTCTCTTCTCTGGAGACCTGGTCTGCCTCAAGAGTCGGTGCACGGTCGATTTGCCAGTTTGTAAAGCCGTCCGCACTGCGGGCAACCGTCAGATGCGAAAATCCGCGCATATCCTCAACCCGAACGAGCAGCAAAGTCTCCGAATCAAGTTTGGCCGCCGCAGGATTAAAAACAGCATTGGCTGGATAAGGCCAAATCTCCGGAGTCAGTATCGGATTGCCCTCATACCTTTTAAATAAGTTATGAGCCTTTCTCTGTCGTGAAAGCTCGATCATAATATCAGCCCTAAAATATCAAAACAACCTCGACCCAAGCCGCTCAAGCTCTAATCGGCAAACCAGTCTCTCGTCTATAAGCTAAAAATGCAGATAATTTTTTCCGCAGCATAGTAATGGCCTTTTCCGTCTCGGTCAAGCCCAAACTAAGTTGACTCTAATCGCTGTTTTTGTTAGGCTCGTTTATTTCAGAGCAATACTGAGATGGAAATCGAGCATTTAATCTTAGGTGAATTCCAGACAAACTGCTATATAATTCGCAGAAGCAAGACTGCCGCGGACTGTCTATTAATCGACGCCGGCCTCGACGCAGACAAAATTATCAATTTTCTTGAAGCTGAACAACTAAATCCCCAGGTCATTATCCTGACGCACGGCCACATCGACCACATTGCCGGCCTGGAACGGTTGCGGTCGCACTACCCCGACCTAAAGGTATATATCCACAAACAGGACGCTCAAATGCTGACAGGTGAAAAGAAAAATCTGTCGGAATTAATGGGCGTTAGTTTTACAACGACTGCGGCGAATCATATCTTAACCGATGGACAGCTAATCGAGCAGGCAGGTATCACACTTAAGGTCGTCCATACACCCGGACATACACCCGGTGGCATCTGCCTGTATTCAGAAAAAGACCGAATATTATTTTCAGGTGATAGTTTGTTTTCCGATTCGGTCGGAAGGACAGACTTCCCGGGAGGTAGTATGCAACAATTAATACAGAGCATCAAAAAAAATCTATTAACGCTGCCGGCAGAAACAATCGTCTATCCAGGACATGGTCCGGTTACAACCATAGGCCGCGAAAAGGCAACGAATCCATTCCTTTAATAAACATTTCTGGGGTATGGCTGTATGAATACTCAAAATTATAGAAAAATTGATGTCCCCGCAACCCTCGCCTGCCTCGGAATCGTTCTATGCTGGTCAACAGGCCCGATTTTTATCAAACTGCTGACAAAATATACCGACGTTTGGATACAAAATCTGCTCAGATATGCTGTCTCTTGTTTGTTCTGGCTTCCTTTCCTTTTATCAGCCCGCAAAAGAGGCCTTATCGATAAATGCATCTGGCGCCGGGCTTTGCTGCCCGCCTGCGCAAATGTCATTATGCAAAGCTGCTGGGCTGGTGCTTTCTATTTCATAGACCCTACCTTTATGAACCTGATAATAAAAACAACCGTGATATGGATTGCCGTCTTTTCGCTCATACTCTTCCCCGAAGAAAGGCCGCTGCTTAAAAGCAAACGCTTCTGGGCCGGTGCAGCCCTTTCAACAGCCGGCGTTCTTGGCGTAATAATCTTTCGCGAGGAAGGTTTCAACTCAAAGACCACCATGCTTGGGATAATAATAACGCTGTCCGCCGCAATGATGTGGGGCGTTTATACAGTAAGTGTAAAAATTGCCTTCAAAAATATCGATAGCCGTTACGGCTTCTCGGTAATAAGCATTTATACAGTAGCAGGCCTGTTTGTGCTCGCTCTTGTCTTCAGTGACATAAAAGATTGTGCGGCTCTCGGACTAAAACCCTGGGTGTATATAATCGTATCCTCTTTATTAAGCATAGCACTCAGCCACGTGCTTTATTATTTCGCAATTAAAAGAATTGGTGCCATCGTCCCGTCCCTGTCGCTTCTTATAATTCCGTTTATTGTCTTTTTGCTTTCCAGCAGAATCTTTGGCGAATCGCTAACCATCTTTCAATGGGTTTTCGGCATAGTTCTACTGGCAGGTTCGACCTTTGCTATCCGGTCACAGAAACACCTGACGCCAAGAGCCCGTCGCCTCGACTCGCGTCGAGAGACGCCGAGGCGGGCAAACTAAAAGTTATTGAAGTATTCAGGCTTGCCGTCGTCGCTATCGTAGTTTGTCGATTCTTCGTAGTCTGCATCTATCGTTATACGTTCGATGTGCTTCGACTTTTTTGTGTCACTATCCACAGTGACAAGGATTGCATTAATTTTAACATCGCCGGTCGCAACCTCATACGGGTATGGCATCCGCGTTCTGAACGATTTCAAAACGCTTTCCGCCCCTCTGCCAATCACCGAATCGTGCGCCCCTGTCATACCAATATCGGTGATATATGCAGTGCCTCCGGGCAGGACTCTTTCATCGGCCGTCACCACATGCGTATGCGTACCGAAAAGACAGGCAACTCTGCCATCAAGATGATAGCCCATAGCGATCTTTTCGCTTGTAGCCTCGGCGTGGAAATCAACAAAAACAACGTCATCATTCTGCCCAATCCTGGAGAGTATCTTATCGACCGCGCCATAGGGGCAGTCTGCCGGCTTCATAAAAATTCTGCCTATCAGCGATATGATTGTAACAGTCGGGCCTTTGCTCGTCTTATAACGGGCAAAGCCCTTGCCTGCGGCAAGCTCAGATAGGTTTGCCGGACGGACTATATCATCAGCACTCTCCAGGACCTTTATGATGTCCCTTTTACGATATGTATGGTCACCGAGAGTTACCAGATGTACTCCGTATTTGAGCAATTTACCGTAAATCTGCGGTGTCAGGCCGGAACCACCCGCCGCATTCTCGGCATTTGCTATCACACAATCGATGTCGGATTCTCTGATAAGGCCCTTTAGCTTTTCGGCTACTATACGCCTGCCCGGCCGACCGACAATGTCACCTATACATAAAACCTTAAGCTCCATAATTGTTTCCTGTGGTCACGAACCATAGCCTGCTCAGGATACACTTACTCAGACCGATTATTTTGCGTATTCAACGCACCGGACCTCTCTGAGCAGTGTAACCTGTATCTCACCCGGATACGCCATCTCGCTTTCAATTTTATTTGCAATGTCCCTTGCAACTTTATAAGCCGTCTCATCATTCACCTTGTTGGCGTCAACGATAACTCTTATTTCCCTGCCTGCCTGGATGGCATAAGCATTGTCAACTCCTTCGAAGCTGCCTGCAATCTCTTCAAGCTGTTCGAGCCTCTTGATATATCTTTCGAGAGTTTCTCTTCTGACGCCCGGCCGCGACGCACTGATGGCATCGGCGGCAGCCACAAGAGGTGCGTAATGGTTTTCAGGCGGCACGTCGCCGTGATGAGCTGCGACCGCGTTTAAGACAACCGGCGACTCATTAAATCGCTTCAGGAAGTTCGCCCCTATGATAGCGTGGCCGCCTTCAACTTCATGGTCGATGGCCTTTCCTATATCGTGCAAAAGTCCCGCACGTCTTGATATTGCACCATCCAGCCCAAGCTCATCTGCCATAATCTGGGACAAAAATGCAACCTCAATACTATGTCGAAGTACGTTCTGGCCGTAACTCGTCCTGTAATTAAGAGCACCGAGCAAACTGAGAACCCTGTTATTCAGGCCCCTGACATTGGCCTCTACAGCGGCATCTTTGCCAAGCTGCAGTACCTTAAGGTTAACATCTTTTTTCGTCTGGGCAACAAGCTCTTCGATGCGGGACGGATGTATGCGGCCATCCTTTATAAGCCTTTCCATAGAAAGACGTGCCACCTCGCGCCTGACAGGGCTAAAGCCGCTGACAACAATCATACCGGGCGTGTCATCAACAATTACATCCACACCCGTAGCTTTTTCAAACGCTCTAATATTACGCCCCTCCCTTCCGATGATTCGACCCTTCATATCATCATTGGGAATCTCTACTGTCGAAACGGTGACCTCGCATGTATGCTCGGCAGCATAGCGCTGAACGGCCGTGCTGATAACCTCACGGCTCTTTTCATCGACAGTCTCATTCGTTTCTTCGAGCTTGCGGGCAATTAAAGCAGACATCTCATGCTCACATTCATCTTCAAGCCTTTTAAGCAGCATCTCCTTCGCCTCTTCAACGCTCATAGCTGTAATCTTCAGCAACTGGTTCTTCTGCTGAGCCAGCAAAGCCGACAGCTCTTTCTCTCTATTGCCGATGTTTTCGAATCTTCTCTCGACTTCTTTCTCCTGTTTGCCTAATTCCTTTTCCCGCTGGCTAAGCTGTTCAACCTGTCTGTCGATAGTATCTTCACGCTTTGTCAGCCTTGCTTCAATTTCTCGCAACTCGCCGCGTATCTGGTTAGCCTCTTTTGTAAACTCTTCCTTTTTCTTGATGGTCTCCGCTGCAGCATCTATCTGTGCGGATTTGATTATGTTTTCAGCTTCTCTTTTTGCGCCATCGATTTGGCGCTCCATATCCTGTTCGAAGGTTTTCGTTCTCGCCCTGGATACCATCTGGTAGACTATCGCTGCCAGGCAAATCCCCAGAACAAAGGTCACTATCGGCACGAGGACATCAGGAAGCCCGATTTCCACTAATATGCTGTTCATAGTTATTACCTTTCAATTGCTTTCAAACGTCTATCAACTCGTTGACGTCGCACAACTTTTTTGCACTTTCTGCAAAATGAATTTGAGGGACAAATGGCAGGAAAACTACAAAGAAATGGTTATTAATAAACGAAATCCCTTCCGCCTCACTTTACAATCAGCTCTAAGATACCAGAGACTCAACTCCTGAAGATAGGCTTTTGGGTGTTGAAGAGTCAATTTTTCTCATAAAATCGGCTATTTTACGCTCACTATGAGCTCGCAACCCTTTGTAAGTCAGAGCTGTTCTTAATAGATTTCGTTTCACTTTTTAACCATTTTTCCTACATCGCTGTCGGCTGCTGCAAAATCCAAAGTTAGCCCTTTATCTTTACCAGCCGAAAGCGGCTATGTAACTTAACTGCCTTACAGACAAGAGCTTACCTTCCCTCGTCTGCCCCTCGCGTTCCTGTATAAATCCATATATTTATACGAAACGCATACAATGACGTTCATCAACAGCTGTCTATACATTCGACAGGATACACAGTTAAATTAAGCCGGTCAAGTAAAAAAATATATTAAAAAACGCAAAAAAAGCCTGATTTCAGCCTTAAAAAACTGTCCGCACTAAAATCTATCCGCTATTTATAAAAAATTTGAACTCCCCAGACGATTCCTTATCATATGAGACAAAATGAGATACGATTCGAAAAATTTCGGCAAATCGGCCCTTGGCTACGCCGAAGCCTGCAGGTACCTGGCTGGTGGAGTCAATTCACCAGTCCGAGCCTATCGCGGTGTTGATACAAAACCGCTTTTTATTGCCTCGGCAAAAGGCTCAAAAATCTACGACATCGACGGCAATGAGTATATTGATTACGTCGGCTCCTGGGGCACTGCAATTTTAGGTCACGCACATCCCAAAGTGCTAAAAGCAATAAACAATGCCGCGAAAAAGGGAACTTCATTTGGCGCACCAACCATCGCAGAGACAGAGCTAGCCAAAAAAATTACCGCAGCATTTAAATCAATCGAGAAGCTGCGCCTGGTCAGCAGCGGCACCGAGGCGGTAATGACAGCCATCCGCCTGGCACGAGGTTACACCGGCAAAGATTTGATAATAAAGATGGCCGGCTGCTATCACGGCCACAGTGACAGCCTGCTCGCAGCAGCCGGCTCCGGTCTCGCCGAACAGGCAATACCATCAAGTGCGGGTGTCCCAAAGCCAATAGCAAAATTAACTATAGTTATACCTTATAACAATATCAAAGCTGTAGAAACTGCCTTGAAAAAATTCAACGGACAGGTTGCAGCTGTAATCGTTGAGCCGATAGCCGCGAATATGGGTGTTATCCCGCCGGTTGATGGTTACCTCCAGGCCCTTCGCAGCCTGTGCGATGAAAATAAAGCCCTGTTAATATTCGATGAAATTATAACCGGCTTTCGCATAGCAGCCGGCGGGGCACAACAGCTTTTCAACTTAAAAGCCGACATAACCTGTCTTGGAAAAGTCATAGGAGCAGGATTGCCTCTTGCTGCCTTCGGAGCAAGAGCCGACATTATGGACATGCTCGCACCTGTCGGAAAGGTCTATCAGGCGGGGACATTAAGCGGAAATCCAGTAGCAACAGCCGCAGCAAATGCTACGCTCGATTTGCTTTCCAAAAACGACTGCTTCAAGAAGCTCGAAGCAACATCGGCCTTACTCGAAAGCTCACTCACACAAGCCGCAAGACAGGCAAATATACCAATAACAATTAATCGTATCGGCTCGATTATGAGCTGCTTTTTTACCGACAAAGCCGTAAGAAATCTTGAAGATGTACGGTCAACAAACATCGGGCAGTTCAAAAAATTCTTTTCAAAAATGCTTCAGCAGGGCATTTATCTTGCTCCAAGCGCTTACGAATCTATGTTTGTCTCACTCGCCCACACCACTGATGATATCGAAAAAACCATAACAGCAGCACAAAAAGCCTTTTTAAACTTGAAGAACGACTGATTATTTCCTGTCAAAACCGTCACGTGCTTCACATAAACCGACTTTTTACAGGTACAATTTAGAAGTGATGTTCTCAAACAAAATCCTTGCACTTGCACGCACAACAGGAGATAATAATGGGCACCTTAATATAAGTTTTTCGCCGTATTGAAATCTTACAAAGATAAAAACGACAAACTAATAAAGGCTGCAAAAAATTATGGACTTCAATTTCGAAGAAAAGCCGGAATTTAAGACAGGAGACTCAAAAATGAACCAGGAGCGGAACATACAAACCAATCTCATCGATACAACCGATTGCCTCGAGGCCGTCAGTGTCCTAAGAGGCTGGAAAAACTTCCTGTTCGTAATTACCATACTCTGCCTCTTGTTATTACAGGCTTCCTTTTGGCTGGTAACCACCGGCGCAGTCAAAGCCCCTAATGAGACGCAAGACGAATCTCTTATCATAGCTGATGAAAAAACAGAACAAGCCACACAAAAAAACGAAGAACAGAACCATACAATGTTACTCAGCTCAGCTCAAGAAAAACACCGCCTGCCGCTTCCTAAAGATATAGAATTTGAGCACCTGGCATGGGTGGTTAAATTCCTGAACTTTGTCCTCATTCTGGCAGCGATGCTTTACTGTCTGGCAATACTGTTCATATTAAAAATTTCAATCGTAGGCAGGCTCGGCGGAATCAAACATATCTGCCGCGCGTTGTTCTTGTCGCTTGTTTTCATCGTATTGCTCGTCCCCTGGCAGAAGATTTTCGGCGGTGTGGTTGTCGGCGCAATCTTCACACCAGCCGAACTTCTCAATTCCTGCGAAGCTGTAAAACAAGGAGGAGTATTTGACCATATACTGCACTACCTGAGATTCAGCGTATACTGGCTGATAGTGACTCTGCTTGTCATACTCGCCCAGATTAGAAGCGGCCGCTGGACACGTGCCACCTTGCGCAGACTCGACGTGATATAAGAAGCTGCTGAAATCTCCTTACGTCAGCCTCAAAATCAATTCGCTCTGCGAAGGATACAGCTTTAATAACCGCTCTCTGTCCGCAGACTCGAAATCTTCAAGCTCAAAACCCGGACAAACGGTTGTCCCCATCAGGGCGAACTCACCGCCCGCTTTTAATAAACAACCCATCCAGACTCCCTGCGGAACAACAGCCTGCAATAATCGCCCATCTGCTATATCACGGCCTAACGTTACGACTCTGCTGGAACCGTCAGGAAAAAGCTGAAGCATCGTAACCTCATCGCCTAAATAAAAATGATATATCTCATCACTTTTCAGACGGTGCAGCTTTGAGACAGTATCGACGGTCAGCAAATAGAGAATAGCCGTGGCGAGGTTCCGCTGGCCTTTGAATCTTCCGGGAAACACTTCAGGACCAATTTTTTCTTTCGACCTGTAGGTTTCGATATAGTATCCCCCTTCTTCCGGTAACGGCTTCATTCCAAATAACTGGATTATTTCCTCTGCCCGTGTCATTTATCGGACCGTATCCCGATTAATCGTATGATTAAATCAGCTTCCATTACAATACTCAGGGCCTTTTTTCACCAAAAAAAGCTGCCAAAGTAAATCTCGGCAGCCTTAATTTACTCATTTTAACGTCCTGAAGCCCCCTTTTATATAAAAACAATGTTTTCAGGCTCTTTTCAGAACCTTATCAAGTCGAAATCACATTTATACCAAAAATTGTGCAATTTCGGAAAAAAATCATTGTTAACAGCCACAAAGACGATTAGTATAGTCGATTTGGCTGTTAAGATACGTGTGAAAGGCTACCAGAGCCGAACTTTGAAGGAAAGGTTTTACAATGTTAGTAACAGGATTGGCGTACCGTGCGGGGTAGGCGATTAAATTGTCTGCCTGCCCGAAGAACCGGGACGGTGGCCTGGAAACAAAGGTTTCCGCTGCTATGGCAAGTAGCTAATGAGATCCGCTGCCGGGGTAATGTTTTGCTGCCTATCGCAAAATGGTACCCTCTGATGGAGGTGCTTGATGTAGTGTAATGATAAATCACAAACTTGATGTCAACTTGCCGCTAAAGTGGAAACTATTTAAGTTTCCACTTTTTTGTTTAGTTAAAGGATGACAAAAAATATGAATCCGGAGCTTATAAGAATAGTCGACAACATTGCTCGCGATAGAAAAATAGACAAAGAATCGATTTTCATTGACCTCGAGGAAGCGATGGTCTCTGCAGCAAGAAAGCACTTCGGCGAGCCCGAAAGCGATATAGCCGTCCAAATCGACCGCGAATCAGGCGATATTACTACTTACAAAAACGGAGAGCAGATAGATATTAAACAGCTCGGGCGAATACCCGCACAAGCCGCCAAGCAAATTATGATACAAAAAATAAGGGCCGATGAAAGAGACAGCATTTATGCCGAGTTCGTTCAGAGAAAAAATGAAATCATAAGCGGAACTGTCGTCCGCTACGAAAGCGGCACCCTTATTGTTAGCCTGAATCATCGCACAGAAGCCTTTCTGCCGAAAACCGAGCAGATAGCCGGCCAGACTCATCGGCCGGGCGAAAGAATCCAGTGCTTGATTCTCGATGTCAAAGAGGTCTCAAACCAGGTAAAAATCATCCTCTCACGAACCCATCCGGAATTCATCAGAAGACTCTTTGAGCTTGAGGTGCCCGAGATTGTCGAAAATATCATCGAAATCCGGGCTCTGGCACGCGAAGCAGGCTATCGAACAAAGGTCGCTGTCGCTTCAAATGACGACAGAGTTGATCCCGTCGGCGCCTGCGTTGGCGTTCGGGGCAGCAGAATCAAAAATATAGTCGACGAACTCGGCGGAGAAAAAATAGACATAGTCCGATGGAGTGACTCTTCACAAGTCCTTATAACAAATGGACTTATGCCGGCAAGAGTCAGCGAAATTGCCCTATGCTTTGAACTGGGCAGAGCAACCGTGGTGGTAGATAACGACCAGCTCAGCCTGGCCATCGGAAAGCATGGCCAGAACGTCCGACTCGCAGCAAGACTGACAGGATGGGATATCGATATATTAACACCCGAAGAATATAACCAGAGTATCGAACAATTGACTGAATGTGTGAAAAACGTACAAAATGCCGATGATATGATAATCGATAAGCTCATTGCCCTTGGGATAATATCCGTTCCTGACCTCGAGGATGTCGGGACCGAACCTTTGGTAAAAGAGCTTAACATCGAAGCGACTCTTGCTGAACAGCTTGTCAGCTCGGCAGCCGAGCACGCCAAGCAACTGGCAGCAGAATCAAGGCAAAACAAGGCCGAAAACCTGCTAAAACAACAGGAAGAGCCGGCCGAAAATGAAAAGTAATCTCGCGGACCTAAATTATGTAAAGGAGCTTTTCTGGCGACTACAAGAGTCTACATTTTGGCAAAAGAACTTGGCGTAAAAAGCCCAGCAATCGTCAAAAAATGCCAGGACGAAGGCCTCGATGTCAAGAACCATATGTCAACAATCTCAGCCGGGCTCGCTGCAACTATACGTGAATGGTTCAGCGAGGGCGAACACATAACATCAATCGAAACTGCTGAAAAGGTAGACCTAAAGAAAGTACGAATCAAAAAGAAGAAAATACCTGCCGCAAAAAAGAAGGCAAAAGCAATAAAACCCAAACCAAAGGAAAAGGCAAAACCAATAGAAAAAACCGCTGAAACGGCTGCCATACTCGAAGAAAAACCGACAAAACCAATAGAAAAAGCTATCGCAAAACCAAAAAAAACGCCGAAACCTAAACCTGTCAAACCCGCAGGACCAAAACTTAAAAAACCCAAGCCGGCAAAACTGGCCGGCCCCACCGTTATACGTGTCGAACGAGCAGAGGCCCTGGTCACCCCAAAGCCCAAACCACGCATCAAATACGATGAGCCTGTTACCGAACCGCTCATAGCAGACGAATATAAAGATGAGCGACTTGGCCTCGGTCAAAGGCCAAGAGAGGCAAGAAAATACCCACATAGAAGAAAAGACAAAACACAAAGACGCGGTAGAGATGAAGTTTATCCCGAAGAGGTAAGAAAACTCAAATACCTGACAATCCGGCGACAAAAAGACATTGAAGAAAGACGAGCAAGACTTGACGCCGCCGGCGGTGAAAGATTACGCCTCAGACCTGTAAGAAAAATCGAAACCAGATCCCAGTCACAAGCTCCCGCTTTAGTAAGACCTACAAAAGTCACTGTAAGTGAACCCGTCACAATCAAGGACCTGTCCGCAGCTCTCGGCATCAAGTCCGCTGACATCATAAGCAAACTAATAGAACAGGGAACAATGGCAACTGCCAATGAGGTGTTAAGCAATGAGGTCGCAGAATTAGTAGCTATAGATTTCGGATGCGAACTGACGATTGAACATAAAGGCACACTCGAAGAACAAATCGAACAGCAGTTCGAACAGTACGAACGAAAAAATCCTAAACCACGACCCGTGGTAGCGACAATGCTCGGCCACGTAGACCACGGCAAGACAAGCCTTCTCGATAAAATACGGTCAACGACGGTGACAGCCAGCGAGGCTGGAGGAATCACTCAGCATATCGGAGCGTACCAGGTCAATGTCAGTAACAGCAAAGTAACTTTTCTCGACACACCCGGACACGAGGCCTTCACCGCCATGCGCGCAAGAGGCGCTAATATGACCGACGTCGTGGTCCTTGTTATCGCTGCCGACGATGGTGTGATGCCACAAACAATAGAGGCAATCGCACACAGCAAAGCTGCGAGGGTGCCGGTTATAGTGGCCCTTAATAAAATAGACCTGCCCGGCATCGACACAAATCGCATCTACGCCCAGTTGGCTGAGTACGACCTCACGCCGGTAGAATGGGGCGGCGAAACCGATATCGTGAAAACAAGCGCCGTCACAGGACGGGGAATCAACGACCTGCTTGAGCATATCGATTATGTGCGCCAGGTAATCGACCTCAAAGCCGACGACACAATACCAGCAGCCGGATGGGTAGTCGAGGCGAAAATGTCACCTACACGCGGCGCCGTGGCCACATTGCTGCTGAAAGAAGGGCAGCTCAGCAAAGGCGATGTCGTCCTCGCAGGCGCTGCCTACGGAAAAGTCAAAAACATAAAAGACAGCTTCGGCAAAAACATTAAAACTGCAATACCCTCAATGCCGGTCGAGATAACAGGACTCAACGGCGTGCCGCAGGCCGGCGATAAATTTTATTGCCTCGGCAACGACCTGGTAAAAGCAAAAGCGGCAGCCGACGAAAACCAAAGCCGCTCAAGACTGAATATGCTCACAAAAAGAACACAGATAACCCTCGACAACCTGTTCAGCCAGATTGAAGCCGGAAACGTCAAGGAGCTAAATATCATCATCCGCGCCGATGTCCAGGGTTCGGTCGACGTCCTGATAAAGTACCTTACGGAATTAAGCACAGAGGAAGTGAAAATCAAAATCATACACGCCTCGCCGGGCGGTATAACCGAGGGCGATGTCGTTCTCGCAGAGGCCTCGAACGCCATTATCATAGGATTCAACGTCACCGCAGATGAGAGAGTGCAAAAAATCGCTGACGAAAAAGGTGTTGAAATCAGGCTGTACAATATAATTTACAGAATAACTGAAGAGCTTAAAAAATCAATGGAAGGGATGCTGGAGCCCGACCAGAAAGAAAAAACAATCGGCAGAGCTACCATAAGAGAAACCTTCAAGGTCTCAAGGCTTGGAACAATCGCCGGCTGCCACGTCAATGACGGCTTCGCCAGAAAAAATGCAAAAATAAGACTCATAAGAAACAACATCATAACAAGAAACGCTATGACCATTGAATCGCTCAAACACTTCAAGGATGACGTCAGGGAAGTAAAAGCAGGTTTGGACTGCGGTATAAAAATTGCAAAATTCGACGACGTCAAAGTTGATGACGTGCTCGAGTTCTATGAAATCGTAGAAGTGGCAAGAACCCTTTGAGAGGCTAATCTATAATCAGAAAAATCCTGCAGGGCAATGACTATTATGTCGTCAAGAAGACAAGAAAAGGTCTCGCGGGTGGTTAAAGAAGTGGTAAGTGACGCTATCTCTAATCATCTTAGCGACCCGCGTATTGTCGGGTTGGTAAGCATCACGAGGGTAGAAATGACAGCGGACATAAGGTCTGCCAATGTATACTTAAGCATTTTCGGTGGTGATGCAGCGGAACAAAATAAAACCTTTGCCGCAATAGAGCACGCAAAATTCAAAATACAGTCGCTGCTCGCCGACAATATGAAAAGCAAGTTTTGCCCCGTCCTGCACTTCTTCAAGGACGAAAAATTCAAAAAAACACTCGAAACTATGAGACTCATCGATGAAGCGACAAGTGAGCTGGAAAAAAAAGAACAATAAAAAGCCGTATGTTGAAAAGCTACTAACGAAAAACTGTTGAATGAGATATACTACCGGGAGCAGTAATGAAAAACAGCAAGGAATACTCCAAAAAAATACAGAAACTGTTTCGTTCACTAAAAAGAAAATATCCAAAACACGAAAAGGCCGCCTACGACGAACCGGCAGAAGCGCTTGTCTATGCAATCACAAGTGAAAAAATCACGCATAAGCAGGCACAAACAGCCGCTAAAAGATTCAACGAGTACTTCGTCGACCTGAACGACCTGAGAGTTTCAAGGCCGGAAGAAATTGTGGAAATGCTGGGTGAAGATAACCCTACTACAAGAGAGATTGCCGCCAGGCTGAAGACCGCCCTGAGAGCCATCTTCGAAAAATACAATACAGTCAGCCTGCAGGACCTCAGGAAAATCGGTAAACGTCCAGCCAAGGAAGCACTCAGCCAGATAAACGGTACCAGCCCTTTTATGGTCGATTTCTGCATGCTAACTGCCTTGGACGGACACGCCATACCTCTGACAGAAAAAATGATAGAGCTGCTCAGAAATGAACAGCTTGTACATCCCCAGGCCGACCACCAGCAAATAGAAGGCTTTCTATCCAGGCAAATTACTGCTAAAGACGGCTATTATTTCTACACTCTGCTGCGGCAGGAAAGCGAATCTGACAGAAAAAAGAGAGAAAAAACAAAAAAAAGAACCAATAAAAAAACTAAAAAAAGAAAAACAAAAAAAACAAAAGAAAACGACTAAAAGAAGGTAAAGGCTTTGTTGCCGGCAATAAACGGACGATTAAAATAACTCAATAAATAACAGGGTAAAATCAAATGTCAGAAAAGATACTTAAACTTGGCATTCCAGCGGGCAGCCTGCAAAAAGCTACCATCGAGCTTTTCAACCGCGCAGGTTTCAACATTTCAGATACTGAGCGAAGCTATATGCCGAGCATCAATGATGAGCAAATCCGTCCTATCTGCCTGCGGGCGCAGGAATTAAGCAGATATGTAGAAGACGGCGCCCTCGATGCCGCAATCACAGGATACGACTGGATAATGGAAAACAGCTCTGATGTAATCGAAGTCGCAGAGCTCGCCTACAGTAAATCGACAAGCAAACCTGCAAGATGGGTCCTGGCCGTCCCCAACGAATCTAAAATAAAAAAGCCGGAACAACTGGAGGGAAAAATAATCGCAACTGAGCTGGTCAACGTCACAAAAAAATATTTCGCCGATAAAAATATCAATGTTAAGGTAGAGTTCAGCTGGGGGGCAACAGAAATAAAAGCTCGCCTTGTCGATGCCATTGTCGAACTCACCGAAACAGGCTCATCACTTCGAGCAAACAATCTCAAGGCAATCGACACTATCGTAACTTCCACAACAAGATTTATCGCAAACAAAAAAGCCTGGTCAGACGAGTTCAAACGCGAAAAAATAGAAAACATAGCAATACTTCTCAAAGCTGCCATCGACGCCCGCTCGAAAGTAGGCCTGAAAATGAACGTCAAAAAAAATGACCTCCAGGCAGTAATAAAAATCCTGCCGGCGGAAAAAAGCCCTACCGTATCGAGCCTCGCCAACTCCGATTATGTGGCCGTCGAAGTGATTATTGACCAGAAGCTCGAACGCTCGCTCGTGCCCGCACTGAAACGAGCAGGCGCTTCCGGTATTATCACATACCCCCTGAATAAAGTAATTCACTGAACCGAAACAGCCGCCAATCCAAATGCCGGTCTATTTATTCCTGAGGCGCAGCAACTTCTTTCGCCTCAAGGAAAAAACCGTCCGGCCTGCTGACACCATAAAAAGCCGACAGGCTGAAATACTTGCGAACAACATCAAACGGAGGCAAAAGTCCAAAATCAACCAGCCCCTCCTGCTTCATATACGGCCGAGGAATCAAACCGCCGTCCATTCCAAGTCCTACCGAAACTTCCCGTTGACCACCCCCGGATTTGCTTTCCTCTTCAGCTAATTTTTTAAGTTCCCGCCAAAGCATTTCAGCAGAGGTAACTCCATCTTCAAGAACAGCCAGCCCAACAACCGACGGAACCGCTGATTTCGCCGCATTAAACCAGCTCGCCGATACCACAGACTCAGCAGAGCTGCTCTCCAGGGTACGGATAGCCTGCTCAACAGTATCCACAGTACCAAAAACCAAATGTGTCTGGGTGATAGTAAATGCGAACGCAGGCACCCGACTGGCAGGCTGGTTTGATGCCTCCTGCATCGGCACCTTTCCACTCGCAGAAGGACCGAGTCTCAGAAGCGACGGAACATCAATTATATAAATCATATGACCGAGAAGCTCACGACTGGCTTCGGTCACGTTCGGGGCGATAAACTTGCTATGAAGAGTTGAAAGGGATTTCTCAAGTGAACGAGGATTAGTCGTAGCCACAGCAAACAGCCACTTTGCTTTGCCGGTCTTGTCCGTGATAGGCCTGTCGATATTCTCTGTAAACACAATCTGAGAGCCAAGATGCCCTAAAATATCACGCTTAAGCTCTATGCCGGGTTGACCATCATCACCCGTGGGCAAAAGCGGAATATAAAAAACAGCCGCTGTCTGGGGTGAAAAACTGCTGACTATCTTAACAAGCTCGTCATATGCAGCTTTTATGTCCAGGTTAACAAATAGAGCCGAATAGCTCGATAAAGAAACAAATTGAGGAACCCTGACAGGAGCAGACTCAAACTCAAGCATCCTGAAAATGCCCCTCTTGTCACCATCTACCTTAAGAAAAAACTTGACGCTGGAAAACTCACCACCCAGCCTCGCAACCCCGAGTGAGACGCAGAGTGTCTTTACATTATCAAAGCCAAGATTTCTTACTAAATTCACTGCCTGACCGTTCTCATCATCGGCAGCCGCCATTTCGACAAACTTTTTTATATTCAAAAACAAGCCGACATCCCGGTAAGGCCTGATAGCAGCAAGAGAAGATGCATAATCAGAATCATCCGCAAGGGTCGGACTGTCGGTTCCCCTAATCTGGGCAACAACAAATTTAACAACGTCAGCACCCGCAAAAGAAGCTATTAAACAATCATCGATAAAACAATAACAAAACTCCACCGAATCCTCATCGATTAAAGTATCAATCGAAACGCCACGATATTCCTCACTGCCTTTGAAGGCCCCACCCATTTCAGTGTTCTTCTCGACAAGCTTTTTCATCATAGCCTTGATTTTCTCAACATTCTCGCCCCAATTGCTGATACATATAATCGGAGCCTCTTTGCTATTTTTAGTCTGCTCATTAAAAATCAGCGCAATTGACAACCCGCCCTCAGGCAAAATTGCCTCTTTATAAAATGCCTTATAGATATTGTTGTCATCCTGCTTTTCAACACCTTCATCAAGCTTGGCCTTGACGTGCTCAACAAAAGCAGCCATCGCAGGCTCTTTATAAAGCTTATAGAAAGATGTCTTTTCAAACTGCGCCTTCAGCTGCCCAAAATCCTCAATTTCTATAAGCAAAACAGCCTCAGGGGGCAAAATTTCAGCAGACCCTTTAGGCACCGCAGCTCGTACCAAAGAATGACAGCAAAAACATACTAACAAAAAACAATAAATTCCTGCTTTACTTACCTTTTTCATTTTTCCACAACCTTTTACCAGACACAAAAAATAAAGACTTGCCGCCATTGTTGCTGTTCGTCGTAATCATCTTATCGGCTTACCATTTTTCGGCCTTCAGAAGCTTTGGCTTATTTTTGTTTCGCCTCCTGTCAGGCTGAATATACTTGTACCCCGTGTTCGGGCTGTCCTTATCGTATGCAAAGGCTTCACGGTTGTCTATAAAGTGCTTAACGTAATTAATAGGAATCGCAAAGCCAAGACCGCCGAGAAAAATATAACCCATATTCGTCACCCCGACTACCTCGCCGGCCAGATTGAACAGCGGTCCGCCAGAATTGCCCGGGTTTATATCAGCATTGGTCTGAATATACAAAAGACCTTCGAAGGGCCTGTTCTTAGTGCTTATCACACCATTTGTCACCGTCCTCTCCAGACCAAGCGGATTACCGACAGCAAAAACGCCCTCTCCAACCTTAATCTTCTCGCTGTCACCCAACGGTACATAGGTCACCTTCAATCCCTCGAGGTCTTCTACCTTCAACAACGCCAGGTCTACAAAAGGATTAATAGCCTCAATCTTAACCTTCTTGAATTTCTTCTTCTCAAAGCCGTCCTTTGCCTTGACAAAGACAGTAACCTCAATCCTCGTCTCTTTTTCTATGACATGATAATTGGTTATCAGGTAACCATCTTTATTGATAAAAAAACCTGAGCCAAGCCCTGCAGGCGTCGAAACCTTTACAACCGCTTCTGAAACCATCTCAACGCACTTCTCAATAGAAGTTTTCTGCCTGCTTGTGACTGTATAAAGCCGCTCTGATGACTTCTGCACATCAACATCAGCTTTGTTCGGCTCCTCCTCTAACAGATATGTATCAGTGTATTCGTACTCAAGGATTTTGTCCTTGGGTATAATCAGAATTTCAACACCCACGTCCATTATCAGTTCCGACTGCTTTTCAGCCAGAATATCACCTGTCAAAAGCTGACCTTTCTTAAGCACAACCTTATCGCCAAATATCGCCGCCGCAGGCGAAAACAAAAAAAAACAAAAAAGAAAAAAAATATACAGTCCATTAAAGTAGCCGGTTTTCACAACTTATTCTCCTGAATAGTGTTAGCAAACAGCTCAATAGATGTCTGCGCCTTTGCAATACGCCTGTTATTCTAATAACTTCCCGCCCTAAATGCAACTGCAAAAAATCCTCGTCCCGCCCAAAAACACAAATTATCCTCAAAAAAACCTTATAAAAAATAAACTATTGACAAAATGCCACCGATATCGTTTAATAGTCTAAGCTGACGTGTGTAAACACACCGATGCTAACCTGAGACATCCCGGATGGGATGGTTTTGGGGTTATAGCAGGGTTTATATCCTCGTAAAGACCGGCTGCTTTTATGGTAGAAGCAATTGGCTTTACGATACCGCCCCGCTAAGCTATAATTCGCCCCGTGAGAAATTCGGCCTTGCGGGGTTAACCGGAATAACTTTTAACGTTTATCAGGAAAGGTAAAAAAAATGAGTGGCAAATCTCGCAAACCGGCTGAGTCAGCCGAAAAATCCTCACTCAAACCAGGCTCACAGATTATCGTTGATACCCTCATTGAGATGGGCGTTGACAAAATGTTCGGCTATCTCGGCGGCGTGGTCCTGCCGTTTTTCGACAA
>Ga0315551_10000744_pt1 | contig 25816 bp, 24 predicted proteins | sample SalMarSW160290MG_FD_203678 | JGI IMG/M metagenome (GOLD analysis project Ga0315551, IMG submission 203678) | Salt marsh sediment microbial communities from the Plum Island Ecosystem LTER, Massachusetts, United States - Salt Marsh Sediment SW1602-90 ...
GGTTATGATTTCTGCAACAACGATGGCAATCCGATGGATGACCATTATCACGGGACGCACTGTGCAGGAACCATTGGCGCTGTGGGTAATAACAGCGAAGGTGTAGCAGGTGTATGCTGGAATGTCAGAATAATGGCGATTAAATTCCTTGACTCAGGCGGTGGCGGCTGGACCTCAGATGCAATTGAAAGCGTTGAATATAGTATCCTTATGGGTGCAAACTTGTCAAGCAATTCCTGGGAGGGAAGTGATTACAGTCAAGCGCTTAAGGATGCCATAGATGCAGCAGGAGCAGCAGGTATGCTATTTGTGGCGGCAGCCGGTAATCCGTACGACAGTGAGAATCCAAACAATGATGAATCTCCCCGTTATCCTGCAAGTTACGACTGTGATAGTATTATCGCGGTTATGGCAACCGACCACGACGACGTAAGGTCAATCTGGTTTGGTCGTTCTTCTGCCTACGGGCCAATATCAGTCGACCTTGGTGCTCCCGGCAGTGATATTTTGAGTTGTCAACCCGGTAACCGTTATCAGTACCTCAACGGCACATCGATGGCAGCTCCACACGTGGCTGGGGCCTGTGCACTTCTTTGGTCAATAAATCCTATGCTAAGCAACACCGAAGTTAAGGATATCCTTTTGCAAACAGTGGATAAGACACTACCAGAATACTGTGTTTCAGAAGGCCGGCTTAATCTTTACAATGCAATTTTAGAAACAAAGGCACCGTGGCTCCAAATCGAGCCGGAAGAAGGGACGATTGGGCCGGGAGATTCAAATGAAATAAACGTAACTTTCAATGCAATGACTACAGAGCCAGGAACCTATGAAGCAGAAATCCTGGTGTTGTCGGACGACCCGTGTCTCCCAATGCTCACTATTCCGGTAACGATGATGGTGAACGCAGATGCTCTGGTAGTAACACCTGCTGAAGGTTTCCAGTCATGCGGAACCGAAGGTGGTCCATTTGAGCCGGAGTGTATGACTTATACATTGACAAACAATGGAACCGAGCCTGTGAACTGGACAGCGGCCTGGACGGAAAATTGGCTCAGCGTCACACCTTACGAAGGAACGCTGGACCCAAATGAATCAATAGAGGTGGATGTCTGCATCGACCCCAATGCTAACCTGCTCGACTCAAACACTTATACCGATACGGTAACCTTCCAAAACTTAATCAGCACAAGTATTAAATCGCGCTCTGTGACTCTGACCGTAAAGCCACCAGACTGCTTTACAGAGTCGTTCGATTCAGGTATCGACCTCGAACTTCTTTCACTGACGTTCATTCCCGACGGTTCTATCGCCTACTATGAGGCCTGTCGAGAAAAGATAGATGAATTTCCAACAGACCCGAATGGCGGAACTTATATCCCACTGAGTGATGACGATTTTGCAGAGGTTATTCTAAACGATGGTATGGAGCTTTTATTCTTCGGCACCTGTTACGACCGCTTCTATATTGGCAGTAACGGTTATATAACCTTCGGAACCGGTGATACTGAATTTGCAGCCTCATTGGAAAACCACTTTTCAATGCCGCGCATATCGGCTTTATTTACCGATTTGGCGCCGGCAACCAGCCAAAGCATCTCCTATAAACAGCTTGATGACAGGGTTGTGGTAACATTCCAGGACGTGCCGTTATACGGGGACAAAACTGCAACCAACAGCTTCCAGGTCGAGATATTCTTCGTTGATGGTACGATATGTATTAGCTGGCTGGATATTGCAGCAACCGACACCGTTGCAGGACTATCCGAGGGTGAGGGCCTGCCGGCACTTTTTGTAGAGAGCGACCTCAGCGATTATCCGCCTTGCTGGCCATTAGGCGATTTCAATAAAAATTATTACGTAGATATTTTCGATTTGGCCATATTTGTATCGCACTGGCTGGATGAGGGTTGTGGAATTCCATACTGGTGCGAGAAAACCGACCTTAATTTCAGCGGTACAACCGAGATGGCTGATTTTGCTATTTTTGCAGAAAACTGGCTTACAAAAGAGGATTGGTAGTTGCAGCCGATTTCTCATTGGAAATTTGACGAGGGCGAAGGCGATATAGCATACGACTCAGTCGGCAGTAATCACGGAACTATCTATGGAGCAACCTGGACAACCGGCCAAATCAACGGTGCGCTGGATTTCGATGGTGTAGATGATTATGTCAATCTTGAAAACAGCAGTAGCATAAAATCTACCCTCTTCCACTGACAATTTCTGTCTGGATTAAGATGAACACCGTTGGAATCATTAGTGGTCTGATGGGTTTGGACGACCAGTCATCAAATTATTATGGCGTCTGGTTTTATGTCCAGAGCGATAACACTCTTCAGATTAGCTATGGTGATGGTGGCAGTAAGGATCCGTCGCACAGAAGAACCAAGGTTGGCACAACGGCACTTGCGGCGGACAGGTGGTATCATATTACAGCAGTGTTGCGGGGCCCGACGGATATGGATTTATACATTGACGCCATAGCTGATGCAGGAACTTACAGCGGCACAGGAGGAAGCCTAAAGTATTCCAATGGTACTTCGAGTACGGCCCAATATCTCAATGGTGTTATGGATGATGTGCGTATTTATAATAGGGCCTTATCCGCTGAGGACGTCTGGCAGCTTTATCAGCAAGGCCTGCAATAGCTAATGTTGCATTTAAACCCGGCTAAACTGATTCACAGCGCAGACCAATATTCATTTGGTTTTTATGGTATATTCAGCGGGTCGATATCCTTGATTCTATCTGCATAAATTTCGTATGGATATTTTTCCAGCAGCTCCTTTTGGTATCTCCGTAGAGCTTCCATTCTTTGTTCACCTTGCATCCTCTGTTTAACACGTTTTCGCATACCACTTGAATACTCTTTGACCTCGCCGGGTTTTTTCCCCAATATCTTAACAATACGCCACTCGACCCCATCACGGTAAAAGCCCTTCACCGGTCCTACTATCTCGTTCGGCTCGCCTTTCCATAAATCCTTGAAAAACAATCCTTCACCGCCGGGAGATGTATTAAATGGGCTCCCCTTTTTCTCCAAAGAATATCGCTGTCTAACCGACTCGAAATCCTTGCCGCTATCCAATTCGGCTTTTACCTTCTCAGCTGTATTGCGGTCTTGGCACCAAATCTGGTCAATCTTAAGTTTCTTCCGTGTCCCGAATGCTTCTTTATTCTCATTGAAGCAGGCGATTATCTGTTCTTCGTCTTTTGGAGCTATAATATCTTTGACCTTTTCGTTTCTGATTTCATTGAACAGTCTTTTATCTTCATATTCCTTTACTTGTTTTAAGAAATTTTCATCCTTGCCAAACCCAATCAATCTTGCTTCAGCGAGAAAAACTGGATTTCGCAAAGCCCTGTTTAATAAACGCTCAACACCTTCCGGGGTATGCAAATCTCCCGGACGTGATGGTGGTGACATTTCACACAAAATACCGAACCAATCCTCCAAGGTTACTTTTCCCTGATCAAACGTGGCCAAAACAAGGCTTTTCTCTTCCGGCGTCAATTCCCTTCTTACCTGACTGACATGAATAAATCCCGCCTCCCTGGGTTCTTCAAGAAGCAATAAAAGTCTTTGATGAATCTCGGCTGCTTTGGGGAAATTGTCACTGACCTTCTGAACATGCAGCTTTTTACACAGATCATCGTAATACTCATCTATAAGTTTATTGGCCTTCACCTTTTCAATCAGAGCCTTTGCGCGGCTTCGTTTCAGCTTGGGATTGGCTTTAACCCTTTCATCTATTTCTGAATCTGTAACTTCTACTTTCCCCTGCAGATATCTTTGTAACACTAATCTTATAAGTCCGGTTTGCTTAAATCGGTCAACTTGTGCCTGCACCGCTTCACGCTCCATATATTTCTGCTCGCGGGCATCTATCACCATAGCCTTTTCCGCTATCATTTTCATAAGTGCCGTTTTGGCATCAACCGGCTCAGCTTCACCGCTGTTATCCTTGTAACGTGGGTGAAGCTCCTTCATAAGTCTTTTTTCAAGCTCTTGTTTTGTGATGACGTAATCGCCTATTTTCGCAACAACATCCGGTTCAACAGATTCTTCGACAACAGGCGCTTCCTTCGGCTTGCTTTGTACAATCTCTGGTTTTGTCTCAACAGCCACCGGCTTATTGCCCGTATCGATTGCTCTGCCTGTCTCCGATTCCTTCACGCCGCAGGAACAACAAACTACTATTAACAGCCCCAGACCTGCCCTGAGCGAAGTCGAAGGGAAAAATAATGCTAACGTACCACGACGTGCTTTATTAGAAAACGATTTAACCATACCTATCTTCCTTGAATGCCATCAATAAAGACTAAAAACTGTAGAACTAGGACAAACCATAGGCTATCAATGGATAACCTTATTAAGAGGGTAAGTAATTATGCCTGAAGCCCCCGCCCGTTTCAAAGCAGGAACCAGCGAGCGTTCGACTTTATCGTCGATAATTACTTCTATTGCCACATAATCTTTATCAGCCAAACTTGAAATAGTCGGGCTTTTTTCCGCAGGCAGTACCTTCAAAACACGCTCCAAATCGCCTTTTTTTACGTTCATCTTCAGGCCGACTTTGCTTTGAGCCTCAATAGCTGCTTTCAGCAATATTGAGATGTTTTCAATCTTCTCTCGTTTGAACTTATCCTGCCAGGCCTTTTTATTCGCAATCAATCTTGTCGTTGAAGCTATCACAGTATCGATTATTCGCAAATTATTTGCAGCAAGTGACGAGCCGGTCTCGGTTAGTTCCACTATCGCATCTACCAGCCGGGCCTTGACCTCGGTAGCACCCCAGCTAAATTCAACCTTCACGTTAATGTTTTTATCAGCGAAATATTTCTTTGTTACATTAACCAATTCGGTTGCGATTATACCCCGGGCCAAATCCTGTGGCTTTGTTGCCTGCGATTCGTCAGCCACAACTAATACCCATCTGGCTGGATTGCTTGTGGCTTTGCTGTAGGCAAGTTCGCAGACATCTACCACATCGCTGCTGCTTTCCATTAGCCAATCATAGCCGGTGATACCGGCATCGAGAGCACCATCTTCAACATATCTGCCCATCTCCTGTGCACGCAACATTATGAGCTTGATTTGCTCGTCATCTATGTCCGGCAAATAACTCCTCTCCGAGTCCAGAATATGAAAACCGGCTTTGCCCAAAAGCTCAATTGTTGCTCTTTGCAGGCTGCCTGTCGGAATACCTAATTTAAGTATTTTCTCTGACATCTTAAACCTTTCCACTGCCCTTTTCACTTTTTTCTTTTCTTTGGTGCTTTTGCCTCTGTCTTACGTGTAGTCTTTTTCTTATGTTCCAGCTTCGGCGATTCACTTTCTCTTCGCAGTAAAGCATAGAACTCGTACGCCTTGGCAGCCGGTATTCGTTTAGCTAAAAAACCTTCTATTTCCTGTTCGTCAGCCCCGGGATAGACCAGTTCGTTATTCCTCAGATATCCTATCATCTTCTGTGTAAGCGGTATGGCGTGGCCTTGCAAAGATGTCAAAATGCAGTAATTGACCACAAACCGGCTGGTACCATCTATTTTCTCAAGAGCTTGTTTAGCCGGACGCTTGCCAATTTTCTTCAGCGACTCTAAGCTGCCCCTATTATACCCGTCGAAGACTGCCCTGAAAGCTCTGGTAAGTCTCGATGCTATGTCCCTTATAGCAAGTGTATCATCACCCAACACTTCTATGATTTCTTCTTCTTGCGAAACTCGCAAATCATTCAAATCAACAAAATAATCATCGACTCTCTTAATTGCAGCATCCGCTGCTACTTTGCTCATATTTTCACTAATGATAGCATAAACAAGTGCATCCGCCACTCCCTCATAAGTTACTTTTTGAACTTTAGCCTGTTTGGACTTCAATAAGCAATATAACTTATCTACCTTTTTCGAATATTCTTTGCTGTCTTTCATAACAGTCCTTACAGATTTTCAAATTCTGATTCCCGATTTTCAATTCTTCGTTCTTTAAATTCCAATCGGCAATCCTCAATCCATAGAATCCTTTTTCTTAAGCTCGCTGACAGCCTGGTCTATCAGTCTCATAGTCTCAAGAGTTCTTTTGAAGTTATCATCTTTGTAAAAATGCAAAACAGGACAGAATTTGCTCTGCAATTTACCTGCCACCAGCGATTGTATTCGGTTTCTTGCATGTGTTATTGCCACAAAAGTTTTGTCTTGTGCAGCATCATCTTTACCAGGGTCACATCTCGCCCCCTTTTGCAAAATGGGGTCCCTGCTAAAAATGCTAAGATACACACTGGCACTACGCAAATCAGCAGCTATATCAACTCTCGTAACGCTTATAAGCCCCTCGATACGCGGGTCGCTAAGATGGTTGGCAATAGCATCACTAACCACTTCTTTTACTACTCGAGCCACTCTTTCCTGTCTGCGAGTCGCCATAATAATGCAAAAATCAAAAATTAAAAACCAAAATTGTGGAGTCCCGCACCAATTGTCCCCCAGCCAAGTTGCATCCCTGCAGGCAGCTCGGTACGGCGCCAAGGCTCAATTGGTGCGGGACGACTTCCTAAACTTTACATTTTGATATTTGATTTTTAATATCTTATAGAGTTCTGGCTACTTTAACGATTTCATAGAAGTCAAAAACGTCATCAACTTTAGCATCGTTGAATCCTGCTATCTTAATGCCGCACTCCAGACCCGTCTTGACCTCGCGAACATCATCTTTGAAGTGCTTTAGGGTTTCTATACTTAGATTGTCTTTGAGAACGATATTGTCACGTATCAATCTCATCTTCGCATTCTTGTTCACAAAACCACTACTGATGTAACAACCGGCCACCGTACCAACTCGTGAAACCTTAAATATTGCTCTCACCACCGCCCTGCCGATGCTCTTCTCTGTTTCTTCCGGCTCAAGCATGCCGGCCATGGATTTTTGTAAATCTTCAGTTATACGATAGATTACATTATAGAGTCTTATCTCAACCCCTTTAGCTTCTGCGATTTTAACCGTATGCTCGTCGCCGACGACATTAAAGCCAATAATAATTGCGTTCGACGCCTCAGCAAGTACTACATCACCCTCTGTAATCCCACCCGACGAAGCGTGCAGAATTCTAATCTTTACTTCGTCGGTACTTAACTCGGATAAATATTTCTTCAAAACGTCAACCGAGCCTTGTACATCAGCCCGAATGATAAGATTCAACTCTCTTGTCTTACCAGCTTCTATTTGACTGAATAAGTTATCCAGAGTTACCTGTGTCCGTTTCGCCAGTGATCTTTCTCTCGAACGTATCTTGTTTTCCTCAGCAGCGGCCTTGGCCCGATTGATATCATCCAGGCAGTAGAATCTATCACCCGCCTGAGGGACATCGTTCAGTCCCGTTATCTCTACCGCCGTTGTGCTTGTGGCTGTCTTTATATTCTTGCCGTAGCTATTTTTCAGCGTCTTTACTCTGCCGTAACTACAGCCCGCCAGGACCACATCGCCCTTTCTTAGTCGGCCCTCTTTAATTAACAGAGTTGCCACTGGGCCTTGCTGTGGTGATACCTTAGCCTCAACAACCCACCCTGTCGCTGGGATGGTATCATCAGCTTCGAGTTCGAGCAATTCTGCTACGTAATCGAGAGATTCAAGTAAATCGTTTACACCCTCACCGGTAACTGCACTTGTTTTCACGACTTCTGTCTGTCCACCCCACTCGGCCGGGGCCAGCTCTTGTTCAGCTAACTGTGAGTAAACGCGATTTAAATCGCAACCGGGCAAATCTATTTTATTCAATGCAACAACGATTGGCACCCCGGCTGCTTTACTATGCGCTATCGCCTCGATGGTTTGTGGCATCACACCATCATCGGCGGCGACCACCAGCACCACAACATCGGTCATATTGGCACCTCTGGCACGCATAGCTGTAAATGCCTCGTGTCCGGGTGTATCAAGAAACGTCACCTTCTTATTGTCCCAGGTAACTTCAGACGCACCGATATGCTGCGTAATACCTCCTGCCTCACTGGCTACTATCTGAGTTGACCGGATTTTATCCAATAGGCTCGTCTTTCCGTGGTCAACATGCCCAAGCATAGCCGCCACTACTGCTCGTTTCTTGAGATTCTTTCGTGGACGTTCTTCAAATTCAGCATGTATCTGCTCTTCCAATGTGGTTTTGCGTTCCACTATCAGCTCAGTATCGAGCTCCAGGGCAACCATCTCCGCAACGTCGCTGCTTATAACCTGATTGGCCGTGGCCATTACACCTTGTTGCACCAACCTGCTAATAATATCACCTGATTTAACTGCCAAAGCTGCAGATAAATCCTTTACTCTGATTGGCTCACTTACAACTGCTTTTTTCGGCCTGACAACTACAGCGGCTTCCATACGAAGCTTGGTGGCAATTTTCCTCATCGGCCTTAATCGCAACCCTTCACCACCAGCTGCACTAAGCCGGGCTCGTCTTTCTTCGATATCTCTTTCACGCAATCTGCTAACAGCCTTGTATTTCCGCGGTTCTTCCGTATCCCGCTCGTCTTGCCGGCGGCCATGCGTTCTCTCTTTGTATCGTCTTGGCGCTCGCCCAGCCCCTCGGAGGGGCGGGGCTCGCTTTCCATCCTTGCCTTGAGCCAAAATTGTTTTTTCTTGTTTCTCCTCGCTATATATCAATGGCTCCGTTACTGGCTCATCGTACCTTGGTCTTGGCTTCGGCCTCGGCTTTGGTCGTCGTAACGGCTCTGGTGCCTCAACTCGAACAACCTGTGGGCCGCTCAGTTGAGCCGGCTCGGGCTTCTCCAAAATCGGCCCAGCAGGAACTATCGGCTCCGGCTCTTTTGGTTTCTCTGCGATTATCGCTGTCGATGCTTGCTGCTCACCCTCCACAACTTCTGTTGTTTCACCAGCAGCAGGCCCAGCTGCCTGTTCAACAGTCTCAACAGTTTTCTTGGTCGACTTGGATTTCTTGGCTGCTTTCGCTTTCTTTGTCCCGCCCACGGCGGGCTTCCGCTTTACCTTCTTTTTAATCCGTACCTTCTTCAGGTTAACCTTCTCGGCTGTCTCAACCGACGTTGTACCCCCTGCCTCACTGAACCACTCCCGAATAGTGGCCGCAAGACCGGCTGATATCACTGACATATGATTCTTGACATCAAGACCTTCATCCTGACACTTCTGCAAAATAGCAGTGCTTGTTACGCCAAGTTCCTTAGCCAGAATGTAAACTCTTGTAGTGGCCATAAAATAATTTTCCACCCTCCGCCCCTTAGGGGCTGCGGAGGACGGGTAGGTTTTTATATCGGCTCTGGATTAAGTGGAGCCCCACGGGCAGAGCCCGCGGCACCTCCATCTTCGGCGGAACCCGCCGAAGCACATCCACCTACGCTAATTCAGCCTTCGTAGCCGTAGGCTACTACGGCGAAGTAGGCAGCTACGGCGGATACCCTTTTCACATTCATCCACGGGCAAAGCCCGTGGCTTTCTGCGAAGGCGGGTAAAAACCAAATTCAAAACCTATTGTTCATTTTCTATTGTTCTTGTCTGTTCAGCCAGTTCCTTTTCTGCCTGCTTCTGTTTTGACTCTGTCGCCAAACGCTTCGCTTGTTCGACTGCTGCCGCAACCAGTTCCTTCGCTACATCTGAGTCGATACCGAGTTCACTAACCAGTGGTTCGACACCTACATCCTCCAGATCTAAAACGGAGATAACTCCCAGAGCTATCAGCTTATCAACCACCGTATCATCAGCGGCTTCCACGCTCTTGACACAGCTTGTTAGTTGCTCAATACCTTGGTTATATTCGTCTGGTGTTAGTATATCGATATCCCAGCCGGCCAGTCTCGCAGCTAACCGAACATTCTGTCCATGCTTACCGATAGCCAGACTAAGCTGGTCCTCATCCACAACCACTGTTGCTCGTCCCAGCTCGAAACACAATGCGATTTCACTGACTTTTGCCGGCATCAATGCATTTACCACAAGAACCTGTGACGACTCGTTCCATCGCACAATATCTATTTTCTCTCCCCCTAATTCATCGACTATATTTTTGATTCTGCTGCCGCGCACTCCTACGCAGGCCCCAACCGGGTCGACCTTCTCATCGAGCGAGGCCACCGCAACTTTGCTTCGGTAGCCCGCCTCTCGCGCCAATGCCCGTATTTCGATAATCTTTTCGTTAATTTCCGGCACCTCTAACTCGAACAATCGGCGGATAAAATCAGGGTGCGTGCGGGACAGAAGAATTTTGACCTGGTTCGAAGACTCTTTTACATCGAGAATCAGACATCGAATTCTCTCACCCGGCCGGTGTGTCTGTCCCATGATTTGCTCCCCCTTTGGCATATAGCCTTCGGTCCAGTGATACAGACTAACAACAAGTGTTCCGCCCTCGTATCGCACAACAGCTCCGCTTATGATTTCGCCCTTTCGCTGGACGAACTCGGAATAAATGCTGTCCCTTTCATCGGCTCGTATTTTCTGAATCATCACCTGCTTGGCAGTCTGAGCTGGAATTCGGCCGAGCCGCTTTATATCAATCTGCTCACCATTCTTAAAGGTCTGAACCTCGCCGGTTTCTCTGTCAATATGCACAGCTATGTCGCTGTCCGGTTCGCCGAAGTGCTTCCTGACCGCAGAAACCATAGCTTCCTCCAAATCGACAAAGATAGACTCCTTGTCGATGTTTTTATCGCGTGCGATATTATCGACGATTCTTATTAATTCCTGACTCATTGTCTTTTCTCTTTCTAACTCAATATAGAGCAAAAAAAAGTGGAAACCATTTATGTTTCCACCTCAAAAAACGCCCAAAACAAGTCGAGTTTGCAGCCTGCCCTTATTCTACATCAGCCATCTCCAATAGGGTTCGTAAAACATCAATGAACCTCGCCTGTTTGGCATATACTGAAGCAGAAACATCGATTTCCAAGCCACCATTTGCAGTAGATACGCAACCGCACTCGCCTTCGCAGCCGCTTCGGCGGAGCGAGGCCGGCCAATTGTTCCACTACCGGCCACTGTTCGCTAATCCTGTCAATGTCATTCTAAGTACCTCTTTAGCTTAGCTTTGGCAGCTATCAATCCTTACAATCAAAACTGATATTATAATCGTCAATCCTGCTATTAGCAATGATTTTTTTGTCAAATTTGTGTGATTTTTGCCCCAAATCCGGTGTAAAAACGAGTATTTAATGGCTAAAAATAGCCAAAAACCAAAAAAGTCATAAAAAAATACGGCTTTTCGAGAGTTTAATCCCCGCCTGGCAGCGGAAATTGCGGCTGGAATGCTCCTTTTGACTGTGGTAGTCCTGGGGGCCTACGGAGCATCCGCCTTCGCTAAAGCTACGGCGGACAGGCTCCGGCACAAAGAGATTAGCCACAGAGGGCACAGAGTTCACAGAGATATTATAAATATAGCCACGAAAAGGCACAAAAACTTAACCGCGGATTTCACGGATTATCATGGAGAGTTTGCGGTTCTGAACTTCGATTCAAGTTGAAAACTAAAAGTTTTAAGTTGCGCAGGGCTGCCGGAGGCCGCGATTGGTTCGACTTCGCTCACCACAGGGAGGAATCATACAGGAAATAAAACAGTCCGAACTGCAGGCAGGACAAGCAAAGATTTGGCTTGCGTTTGGGGAGAATTGGAAGCAGTAAATAATCAATGCACAATATATAAACTTTAGTTATGGCAATTTAAGGAGAGTGATGACTTGATTGTACCGTTCAAAATACTTGGATTCTTCTATAAAAGTATCTGATTCACAATATGGACTTCTATCGCACCACACTTCTATATCAATCTCCTGAGGGCTTTCAGATTTATGGCTATTGGAGAAAAGACAACCAGCTATAGTATTTGTCGATAGCTTTGCCCCCGGCGTTATCCAGAATTTGTTTTCAAAATCATCGCTCCCTTGCCACCACTTTATCTTTCCTGCTTCAGAACACACTATGGCACAATAATCATCGCTAAGATTAACATACCTGATTGCTGTTGCAGTTAAAGATGCAATGAAGTACTCCGCCAAACTACTAATTGTCTTAAAAGAAAATTCCTTGTTATTAGCACGATCCACGAAAAGATTAGAGGGCATAAGTAAACTTGCTGCGAATATGTTCGCCTCGCCTTCCTGGGAGCTTGTTTTATATGATGCAACCATGTCATTACTAGTGCAGAAAAAGTATTGAGATATTTTGCTATGAAGTTGCCAATGACCAAGCTCATGGGCAATTGCGAAACGTTTTTGACCCTTGTAAATAATATCTTGGCTTATACGGATTAACCCCCTATTACCGCTTCTTATCAAACGAGCCTCCATTTTCTCTAAAAGCCCCTCGGTTACAATAACACCCCTTGCAAAAGCAATATCTTCCAAAATAAGTTCACATGGTTCTGTAAGACCATATAACCTCCATAGATATTCGGCTTCTTTCTCAGCTACGGTATCTCTAAATCTACTACTTTTCATCATCAGAATCCTTGTCAAGCAATTCAAGAAGTATGATATCTTCTAATAATGCTCTAAGATCTTGTTCGCTGGCAGCCTCTTCAAGTTTGCGAAAATATGTAGCTTGTTGAGGAGCACTGAAATATTGCGAGATCACCTCTTGAATTTCGTTTCGCATAGTTGGTAGGTCTGGTAATTTAATTTGCCTTAACTTTTCAAGCAACGATAGTCTCTTATCTTTTGCGTTCTTAAGTTCTGCTTGAGCTTTTTGTTTGTTATGAAAAGTGGCCAATGCCAAATTAAGCTTTGACATTGCAGATCTTATGTCAATATTTAACCGTTGCAATTCCTTTTGGACTTCTGCCCGAGTCATATTTCTCTCATCCGGATAGACAAAGTCAAAGAAGTTGCTCCATAGCTCGGCATCATAATTTTCTGAATTTTTATTCATTTCCGGTACTCCAGCGATAAGCCTTTTAATTTTTTATCTACCGCTCTTTGCAACCTTTTCTGAGCATTGTAAATTTCATTAATCTGTATTCCCTGCAACTCTGCTATATCAGCAGGCTTGGTGATGCCGGCTTTTAGGCATTCTATAATCTTATTTACAACATCATCAGCATGGAATTCTTCTGCTAAAATTTTTTCTGCCTCCATAGCAATATCTTTATTTATGCATAACCGAGCAGGATCAGCATCCGAACTTTCAAATTCGATATCTTTGAGAACACCATTTTCTGTGATTACTTGAGGAATAGGTTTCTCCTGTATTTTTCTATTATTCATTGATTTATACAGGTGATAAATCTTGCTATCGACAATAGACCTGAGAAAAATATAGAAGTCAGGATACGCCGCTTTGTTGTATTTTCGCTTTCCCTCAAGCACGCTTACTATTGACTCTGCAGCAATATCCTGAGGGCTTACTCCATGTCGGCTGGTGCTCTCAAAACCACGTTTTATCCTCCACCCTAATCGATTAAATTTCCAAGAAGCATAGAATGTCAGCTTCTCAAGGTATTCTTTCCATTCATTTTCACTAACTTCAGCTATGTCAGTCACTTACACTCCTTGTCGTTAAGCCAACTACCGCAGTATGAACCAAATTCTATATATTTATGCCGGTTGAAACAAAAAATTTTCCATATAAATGGCAAAAATCTTCTCTGAGTCGGCATATATATTAAAAGGTTATTGAGTAAGACAGTCAATACACCTTAAAACTTTAATACTAATTTGAAAGGTTAATGAACATGGCTACAAAATCAGCGAATCTCAACAAAAGCAGCATTAAGAAACTCCCTAACGACAAGCCGGCTATCTATCGCATCCAGACCGCTGGCAGCAAGACTAATTATGTCGGTGTGGCCAAGCGAGGCCGCGTCCCGGACAGAATCAAAGAGCATCTTCCTGATGGAAAAGATCCGGTACCGGGCGTAAAAGTGAAAATAGAACAGATGCTAAGCATAGACGCAGCTAAGGAGAAAGAAGCCAATATAATTTCCCGAACTAGGCCAAAATACAACGAACAAGGCAAGTAATCCGAACTTGAATAGTACTCAGATAAGGCATGACTACTTTAGGGTGCTGCCTTCATAGCAAAAGGAGAATATTGGCATAGTAACTGTTTATATTAATGGAGAAAACAAATGGCTAACAATAACTCAGTCATATGGAAAGGCGCTAGCGGCAAGGGTTACACCTATTGGATATACTCAATTCCTGCTAGTTTCAATCCAAGACAAAATGGCAATTACATTTATACAAAAGTTGTGAACAATATGTGGACAGCTCTGTACATCGGTCAAGGAGACCTTAGTGAGCGAACCAATATTGACAATCATCACCAAAGCCGATGTCTAAAGTCCAAAGGTGCAACGCATGTTCACGTTCATTTGAACGCTAGTGAGGCCAACAGAACCGCTGAGGAAAAGGATCTGCTTGCAAAGCATCTTGAGGCATATCAGCCAACCGGATGTAACGAAAAGGCCGGAGGCTAAATCAACAGCAAAAGACATACTCTCGCCCTCGGTTATTCGGCGATGGAATCCTAAAATCGTTCTGGTGAGGCACCCAAAACTGTGAAATTTGTCAAGAGAAGTTCGTATCTCGTGAAGTCCTTCGACTACTTCGACTCCGCTCAGTATAAATCCGCTCAGGATAAACTGTGAAGAGTGAAGCGTTTTTAGCGTGTAGCGTATAGCGTGGAGGGGATTAGAGAATTAGGGTACGGGAATCAAACGCGCCCACGCACCAAAGAACGGAATCTTGGTGCAGGACAAGCGAGCAACGGGGGTAAACAAATACAAAGCAATCCTCGCGTGGGTAACCCCCACCGCGCCGGGTGGGGGCTAAATATAATCCCAGTGAGATAGTTATCACATCTCACGGGATAAATGCGCGTAAGTCGTTATTCTGCAAGGGATTGTAAAAAAACCTAACACAAGTATCTACTATACATAGATTTACAGAATATTTTCAATCAAATACGCAGGTAGTTGCGCGCTAAAATCGGAATTTTGAAAAAATTTTTTATTCCTTTCTAAATAATCATTTACGCAAATTCATTCCTCAAAAAATCGCTCGATTTTCGACCAAATACGCAGGTTCATCCAATTATGGGGGCGACGCTCGTCTCGGCGAAGCGAGCCGTAGCCGGGTCGGCCCCGTATTGCGTGAAGTCCTTCGACTTCGCTCCCTTCGGCGATGCTCAGGACAGGCAGGACAAACAGGACAGGTTTCGATTGTTGATTAATACAAAATTCTACACTCTAAATTCTGCATTCTAAATTCACTGCAAATCGGAGGTTGGGTCATTAAGGTTACTATCGACATTCCTGATTGGCTTGTACGGCCGGTGGTTTGGCTGGTGCTATTGTATCGGCGGCTCCGCTACGGCTATGCCTTTCGCCGCATACCGGTGAAACAGGGCCAAATCGCCATCGTTGACCCAGACGACTACCAGCGGCTGAAAAAATACAAATGGTATGTCTGCAAAGGCAAAAGAACCTTTTATGCCGTCCGCTACATCCCGAAACAAGAAGAACAAAGCCGAAAAAACGCCTATATGCATTATCTTGTTATTGACATTCCTGACGGAATGTATTGTGACCATATCAATCACAACGGGTTAGATAATCGAAAGGCCAACCTGCGAGCTGCAACACCTACCCAAAACAACCGACATAGAAGAAAACATATAAAACCTACGTTCTCAATATATAAAGGCGTTTGCCGGGTAAAGGGCACTAAGCTCTGGTGCAGCCGAATCAGCGTCAATGGCAAACGTATTAATCTCGGCTATTTCGATTCTGAGATTGAGGCGGCGAAGGCGTACGACGAAGGAGCGAAGAGATATCATGGAGAATTTGCGGTTTTGAATTTTGAGAAACACTGACTGACACGGAATGAAATAGCCACGAATCCATTCGACTACGCTCAGGACAGGCAGGCACAGAGGAACAAAGGCATGAAAAAAGCACTAAGAAAATTATCACTAATCAATTATCCTTAATCATTGGAAATTGTCATTGTCCGTCGTGGCTCCTGTCGCGACGTGTCGCAGACACGGCGGGCGGCCACGCCGAGACAGGCAAGGCCATAGGTCGACGGCAATCTCAAAAAATCTCAATTCTAAATTCTTGAATCTTCCCAATTTTGCTACCTATAAACAATTGATGAGTAAAAAATACTATCTTTATTTGACTAAATTTGTCATTTGATCAATAATACTTCTATGAGCAACAAAATTGAACAATACGAAAACAACCCTGATTTTCTGGAATTTCTTGGCAGAGAGTTCGATAAAACTGCTGTAGATGCCACAATAGAAGAACTTGCTGAATTTGCCTTCGGTGGCATAGAAGAAACTATCGAAGCATTTAATCAGTGGAGGAAAAAATGAAACTTGAAATAATCACAAACCCCTCGACTGACATTTTTCTTGATCTGGTTAGAACATTACAATAACAATTACTCGCAGCTTCTAATAATCCTCTAAAAAGGTAAGCTGTAGTTCATCGTCCATTCTCTCTTTTTTCATTTTTAGACGATATTTGTCATCGATTTTACCTTTTCTTAACCGGTCAACGATAATTTCGTGGTATTTCTTATCAATCTCAGCAGATATATATTGCCTATCAAGAAATTTGCAAATCTCTATTTCCGAACCACTACCGCCGAAAAGAATTAAAACGATATCCCTGGGCATAGTACAAGACTTAATTAACGTCTCAGAAAGTTTTTGGGGTATCTGGCAAGCATGAAATGTTTTTTCCCTGCTCACGTTTTTTACCAAATCAAAATAAAGCCAGTCGTAAGGCATTCTTCCCTTTGAACCATTAGCTAAATTTTGTAAAATTCTTTTGTCCGTAGGATTTTTATATGAAACAGCCACATTATCTTTGTAAAATTTATTCCGGCCTGTCTTTCTACAGTGCAGAATACTTCTATGAGCAGTAGTAAACCGACGTGGAGAATGACCAACATTTGTATTGTACGCCCAGACATAATCTAAAACTTCGTGGCAAACACCATCTAAATATTTAACCCGTAAGTATGCATTTTGCTTAGGGTAGTTTATTAAAAACATATTTCCGGTATCTTTAAGCACCCTGAGAGATTCTCTTGCTAACTCGATATACCATTCAATATATTCGTCAAATGTTCTGGTATAAGATTTGTCACCATATTTTACTCCAACGTTATAATCGGGGTCACCATAGACCATATCAACACATTTATCTGGCAACTCCATTAAGAGTTCCATAATATCTTTTAGAAAAACTTTGTTTAAGTATTTCTTCATAATCATCACTTAACTCCATACGGTATCCATTCAATACGACACTTTCTCATAAAACTTTTCAATCTGTCTGGGCTTTTCGCTTCCTTCAGAGCTTTTTTAAGCCTGCCTTTATTGCTTTCACTTGTCACATACCAAAAGAAGTTAAACAAAAGTGTGCGTCCTTCATTGTCCCAGTAAACAATATCCTCCATAATAAACAGCCATTTTATAACCTTCAAAAGCAGTTCGGGTTTTACTCCATTTTTGAACGGCCTTTTTAGACCGCCACGCTTTTTTAATACAATATCAACATCGTTCTCTTTACAATGATATATTTCAGTAACGGCCTCCCATAATTTCTTAGATTTCCTATGATTTTCAAGATTACTTCTTTTCAAATTCAAAGCAATCTCTTCATGGCTTCCATTCCCAAGCCCATAATTTGTGATTACTTCTACTTTGAAATCAAAGTTCTTTTTATGTCCTGGCCTAACAATGTAAAGTAGTTGGCCGTTTGGAAGACGTTCTACAGGATATCGGAACACTATACCTTTTCCCTTTTTACGATATTCTGTTTTGATAAAGGTATTGACAACCTTTTTTACTATTCTATGACGAGCCAAAGATCCCTTAATCTCAATCGCCTTCCCTGTGATTACGGTTTTTTCCTTTTTTGTCATGTGCTTACCGCTTCATTTAAAAACTTAAGTATACCACACCACACACTCATATCATACAATAATCAAAAACGGTTATCGCGTCAAATAAAAATCCCTTGCTAAAAACCAAACGTGATAAGTTCTATTTAATAATGCACGAACACCTATGGATTCGGCAGGCTCACCACAAGTTTGTCTTTCGCAAACCCAGATTTGACGAAAATCTCCCCCGCCTCAAATATAGCCGTATCGTTTAGCAACACGCATACCCAAGACTTTTTAATCTGTCAAGTGAAGTTCGTATCTCGTGAAGTCCTTCGACTTCGCTCAGGATAAACTGTGAAGCGGGGAGCGTTTTTAGCGTGTAGCGTATAGCGTGGAGGGGATTAGAGAATTAGGGTACGGGAATCAAACGCAACTCTAATTTGCCATCTGTAACGTCTACTTTTTTCAATCGCACTTTTTTATCCTCAACGGGAAAGACGGGGTCGAACGGCCTGCCATCGAATAATGAGCCAGCGACCTGTGCCCTCCAATCGTCCGTGTCTATCGGCATTACAGCAAGCTGCTGCTCGTACATCCTTCCGGCTACCATCCTTGCAAGAGGCGTAATATTGACAGCCCCGGTCTTCACCTTATCCACCTGCAAATTCAAAAGACCATTTGCGTCAATTCTGGGCTCCAAAACGATAGTAACCACAAGGTCCACGCCTTTTATAGATGCCGTTCCCATCAATTCAATACGAGCGGGCACAAAACGCACCGCAGGCGCCAAAAGCACTACGTCCTCAGACGCCTGTGACCAGCCGGCAATCGCTTCATTCATTTTCTCATCAATAACGACTACTTCAAACGGCTGCTGAAGCTGAGCACCGTTGTAAAATTCAGATGATAGCTGCAACAAATACGGATGAACCCTGTCCTCACTACGACTAACCGCCGGCTTGTAACCAGCAGGTGTGTATAACAGCAAAATAAAGACAGTAATCACTACCGCCAAATCAATCAGAAGCCAGTAGCGCTTTTTGAACCTTTTCTTTTTGGGCTTTTTTGGGTCTTGCTTTGTATTCATATTTCCATCACTTTGACGAAGCTCAGTATAAATACTTGATAAAAAGCGTTTTTGAGATTATAGTAATTCGGACGTTTAATGAAAGGATTTTCAGGCACGGATTTCACAGATTTCACCGATTTTAGTTTTTGACGAAAGGGTTTAAGGAATGTCAAGTCATTTTGCTGACCGTCTCTGTAATGCCGTAAAGGCCAAAAAGACTCCTTTAATAGTCGGCTTAGACCCTGTTTACAGCCGACTGCCGCCAGCCATAATAAGCCATTGCGATATTGATGACGAGCTTGATGCCACCGCCGCAGTTGATGCAATCTTCGATTTTTGCACCCAGATAATGGAAATTATTGCTCCGATGGTGCCGGCCATAAAGATAAATATCGCATTTTTCGAAAAGTATCTCTGGGAGGGCATAGAGACCTACTATGCCTTGATTTCCGAAGCCGATGAGCTGGGGCTGGAAGTAATCGGCGATGTAAAGCGCGGCGACATAGGCCACACCGCAGAACTTTACGCCGCTGCCCACTTACAAAATCCGGAATTAATCGGCCTCGAAGATACACTCGCGCCCGACGGTATAACCATCAATGGTTATACCGGAACCGATGGTATTATCCCTTTTGCGGATATGGCCAATAAGGAAGGGAAGGGAATATTCGTGCTGATTCGTACCAGCAATCCCTCTGCTGCAGCAGTTCAGGATTTCGCCGATGCCGATGGCCAAATGATGTATGAAAAGCTTGCTGAAATAGTCAATGAAATTGCCTGCCAAACCAAGCGAATCGGCAAGCACGACTATAGTAATGTGGGAATGGTAGCAGGCGGCACCGCCCCCGAAGTAACAACCACACTGCGACAGAAGTATGACAAGATATGGTTTCTCGTCCCGGGCTATGGCTCACAGGGTGCCTCTGCCGCCGAGTGTGTGCGATTCTGCAAACCTGACGGCACAGGAGCTTTAATTAACGCATCGCGTTCAATAATCTACGCATACGAAAGGCCAAAATATAAAGAACAGTTCGGCGATGACTGGAAAAGATGCATCGAACAGGCCGTCATTGATGCGAAAATCGACCTGGCAAACGCAATGCAGACATTGTTATGAACAAGGATTTTATCAGAAGTAAAACAGTCCTGGTGATGGGCCTGGGTCGTTTCGGCGGTGGAGTCGATGCCGCTAAATTTACTGCGAGCGCCGGCGCAAAAGTAATCGTAACAGATTTGGCAGCGGCTGAAGAACTGCAAGATTCGATCGGCCAACTTAAAGAATTTCCTGATATAGAATTTCATCTCGGCTCACATGACGTAAGCGATTTTGAACAAGCTGATATTATTGTAGTCAATCCCGCGGTGGCTCCTGATAATGAATTTCTTAAACTTGCAGGCCGGCAAAAAAAACTTATCACGTCCCAGATTAATATCTTTTTTGAGCTTTGTCCCGCACAGATAATCGGCATAACCGGGGCTAATGGAAAAAGCACCACCACTGCTCTCACTGCCCACCTGCTCAGAAAGACGAGGGACGAAAAGGTATGGCTCAGTGGCAACATCGGCAATGAGCCGTTACTAACTATATTAGACCAAATCAGTCCCGACGATTTAGTTGTCCTGGAACTATCGAGTTTTCAGCTCGAACAATTAGCACAAATTAAAAAAGCACCAGACGTTGCGCTCCTAACTAATCTTACGCCGAACCATCTTGACCGCTATAATACATTTGCTGATTATTGTGCTGCCAAAGAAAACATCTTTAAGTTTCAAAAAAACGATGGAAATCGCCCTGCTGTTTCTATATTCAATTCCGAAGATAAAATTGCTGCTGAGTGGTTTGAAAAATACAGCTCCGACCCCGGAAGGATGTGCATAAAATTCTCAAGTGACGATATAAGTAAAGAAATCCGCAAGAGTTTCCCATTGCCCGGCCGGGCTAATCTTTCAAACCTCGCCGCTGCCATCGCTGTCGCCAGGCACTTTGGCATTGACGACGGCCAGATTAAAAATGCCCTGCCGGAATTTAAACCATTACCCCATCGGCTTGAACTGGTTGCGCAGGTAAACGGCGTCAGGTGGTACAACGACTCGAAAGCAACCACACCACAAGGCGCAATTGCTGCGCTGGAGGCCTTCGAGAAGCCAATTATCATTATTGCCGGCGGATATGATAAGAATCTGCCCTTTGATGAGCTCGGCCAAAAAATAGCCGAAAAAGCCAAGGCAGCTATCCTGCTCGGCCAAACCGCTGGGAAAATTGCTTCAGCAGTACACAATACGAAAATTGAGCTTGTCAATTCACTGCCCGAAGCCGTCAATCTGGCCAAGCGGCTCGCGGTCAATGGTGATGTAGTTTTACTGAGCCCGGCTTGTGCAAGTTACGATATGTTTGGAAACTACGAGCAACGTGGTCGAGAGTTTATTAAACTTGTGCGAGAAATTAAATATTAACTGCAGAGAGCGCTAAGACCGCAGAGAAAGAAATAGACACGGATTTACACAGTCCTTTATCAGACACGGATTAACACGGATTTACACTGATAAAAATAGCCACGAAGACGCTAAGGCACGAAGAAGTGTAAAGTGCCTAAAGTGTGAAGTGACTAAAGTTGAAATGGATATCAGCGAATCAGAATATCACGATGGAGGGCATCAGGAATCAGGGGATTAGTTAATTAGAGAATTAGTGAATTCCAGAAAGTGAATTAGTTGATTGGTTAATTGGCGAGGGAGTGATATATAGTCCTTTTGATTAGTCGAAAAGACTATTTGCCTTTAGAAAACCACGGATACCTGCCTGCGGTGGCACAAGTTGCTCAGAATTATCCGCCGTGGCGGGATTCACCGGAACGACAAACATGACGCGCAAACAATCGCCGCAGCGCGGCTATTGTTTGTCGCTGTCCATGGCTTTGTTGGCCGTTCCTTTGTTTGCTGATGGACATAAGTCATTCATGTAGCATCCACCACATTCGCAATTCTTGGGTCGACACCAGTTCCTTCCGATCTCCCACGCGGGGAAATCCATCAGACCAGGAAACTCTGGATGCAGCCCTCTTGCCCGGAAAATGAGTTGATCGACTGAAGCATCGGGGGGTGTCAATCCAAGTCTCCCAAACACTCTGCGGACGTGAACGTCCGCGGAGATGTCTATTGAAAAGTAGTCCGAAAACTCGATCTTGAATTCTCTCGCCAAGATGTTCGCATCCATGCTGGCGATCTTTGGGCCCACGCCATCGAACTCAAGAAATCGATATACAACAATGGCGCTGGACGGCTTGCCCGTCCATATCAGGGAAGCATCCGAGTTGTACTGGTCAGCTATCCGCTGGATAGCCTTGAAGAAGAATGTCGCCATGTTGTCAACAAACCGATGAAGAGGCTCCGGTTCTGTCATGAGGCGACACACGTCGGATTCTGATTGCTCCAGCAATGTATCCATGGAGAAGTTACCAAGCTTCTCCATGAACCGAAACGGAATTAGCCAAGCACGTTCGGCCTTGATCTGGCGGTCCATGACGGATCCTAGAACGAAAGCGTGAGGATGGCCTGAGAGGTCGTTGAGTAAGCGGTCAGAATCATCATGTTTCGTGAATCGCACGAACTCAGACGGTGCTTTAAAAAGGGCCTCGCCACGTTCGACAAGACGATTTCGAATTCCGTTTTCGTTCATCATCTATATGACCTCAACAATGAATATACAGTCTATATAAAACGGGAAAGACTATTCGTCGCTTCCGTCTTCGCCGAGGCTTCCGACTCCGCTTGCGCTTCCAACTTCGCTTACGCTACGCCGGACAAGACGCCGGACAAGACGCCGGACAAGCGTATCTCGGTTAAAGTAACCCACTCAATAATCCCCGACTACGACCCCTGCCTAATGCATGCAGGGGCAGGCGTTCGAGGACAAGATTGAGGGGCTAAACGACCCCCAACGTAAAGTTGGGGGCTAAACATAACAACCTAAATGACCCCCAGCATAAACCCTTCGACTTCGCTCAGGGCAAGCCTGAGGGCTAACCGACCCCGCCCAGAGGACAGGCGGGACTGCGAACACCACCGGGCAATTATCTATTCTTCTTTTCTCTTTTTAATTTTCGTTTTTCCTTCGGAGTAAGCAGGGCCTTTTTATGTTGTTCTCTTTTGCCTTTATCTCTTTTTCCCTTATCGCCCATATCAGTTTCTCACTTTCTCGCAATATATATTATGGATTCCCGCTCCCCGCCTTGGTTCGACTGTGCTCACCACGAGTCGCTAAGGACAAGCTTCGCGGGAACGGAAAACCTATGATACCCAAACCCGCAATTTCCGGCAAGGGAAATCCCGTCTCCCGTCGCTCGTGACCCGTAACCCGAGCGACAAATTGGCCATGTGGACGAAGGCGGATAAATGTCTTCGTGCCCCGTTAGAAATTGACGTCTTGCCTCTAACGGGGCGTGGCAAAAAATAATCAAGTCATCGCCGGATTATAGGAATATATCTTCTAACAGCCAAAAAAGTTGCAAAAAACCTTCTTAGAGCCATTCCATAATTGCAAAGGGTCTTGGTGGGCTCTCGCCGCCGGCGAAGCTGGGGAAGCCCACCCTACAGGTTTATCAACTCAAACAGCGACGATTTTTCCGGCTATCCGTCATAAAGTCGCTCCTTAAACCTGCCGATTTGTAACTTAATATGCCAAAGGTGTATAAACCAACAATAAAAGACAGCCATTTTTCGAGGAGATGAAAATGAACATAGAAAACGAGCGAAGAACAGAGCAAAGACTGCATTATTATTGGCCTATCTGGTTCGCCGAGGACTTCAATGGGACACTTTCACAGGGCCAAATGCTTGATGTTTCAAGCAGAGGCGCCGCGTTTACCTGCCATGATGATGGCAGCTGTCCTTATCCAGGCCAGGAGATAAGCGCTCGTTTCAGTGTTCCACGGTTTGGCTTGAACGATTCCTTCGATATGGCTAATTTCACCCGCTCAGGTAATGTTTGCCGGGTCGATGAAGTCAATAAAATAGTACGCCGCATTGCGGTTCAATTCGCAGAACCACTTCCTTTTAAGCCCGGCGAACAGGTTAATATCGAAAGCGCATCTGAACGGCTTGACTGTTTAACGATATAGGCGTGTCCGAACCCAGATTCTCCTCGATTATCAAGCACCCAGTATCGAGTATCCAGTATCCTAAGCCAACATTTGTACGACTATCTGTGCAACCCCATCACAGGCCTTTTTCTCAGCCAACGGCTCAGCCAGCTTAATCAGCTCACCACTGACTTGAGCCAACTTTTCCCTATCTTCTAAAATCTGCTCGATGCTTTCGGTAATCGGTTCAACCGAGCTAAAATACGGCATAAATTCCGGCACTAATTCTTTACCCGCCAGAATATTGACCAAAGAAAAGATTCTTGTTTGCACCAGCCACCACCCTACCAGATACCATAAAATCCTGCTGGATTGATACATTATCACCATAGGACAACCTACAGCCGCCACCTGCAAAGTGGCACTGCCGCTTGCCACAATCGCAAAATCAACGGCAGCGGCAGTTTCACTAACCGAGCTAACAGTATATTGACATTCAAAACCAGGAATTTGTGCTGCTTTTAAGACCTGCAGCCGTTCGGCATCTACAGCCACTGTGACAAATGTCGCTGCCGGATATTTTTCTTTTAGACGAAGCGCTATCCGCTGCATTGGTTTCCAGAGAGACTCAATCTCAGCAGTTCGTGAGCCGGGCATAATAGCAAACCTGGCATCTTTTGGCTCAAAATCCACATATGCTTTCCTATAGCCGGCCAAACCCGACCCCAAATCATCAAACAATGGATTGCCAACAAAAACCACATCGATACCTCTTTTGCTGAACCAATCCCGCTCGAAAGGTAGTATGCAACAGAGCTTATCGCAACATTTGCGAAGTTTTTTAATCCGCCAGGACGCCCAAGCCCAGAGCTGGGGTGCAACGTAAAAAAGGGTCTTGATGCCTAATTTTTTTGCGGCTTTGGCGATGTGGAAGTTGAAGCTGGGAGAATCGCAAACGATGACCAAATCGACATTACTGCTTTTTAGATAACGAGTTATGCTCTTTATGAGTTTATAATAATGGCCGATGTAGCTAAAAGCCTTGTACATCATAACAGCTTTGCCAATGGTGGTTTGCAACAATTTGCAGCCGGCTTCAGCCATTTTTGGTCCGCCTACCCCAACAAACTCAATATTCTCGTAACCTCTTTTACGCATAGCAGTTATCAGGCCGGCACAGTGGGCGTCGGCGCTCGGCTCGGCAACGCTGACAAAGATACGATATGTTTTGTTTTTATCCAGCATAGAAGTCCATATGGTAATTGGATTTATGAAAACAGCAATGATAATTTTAGCCACGAAGACACAAGGGAGAGAGAAGTGAGCTAAAGTAGAAAAATAATCCGTAACTTTAGGCACTTCGCACTTCTTTGTGTCTCTGTGGAAGATTAGTTTTCCATTTACCCCGTTAGAAAATCTGTGAGGTTATAGTACAATAAAAAAGAAAAAGTTTCTAACGTGGTTTACGATTTACGATTGTTGATTTATGATTGCATAAAATAATATAAAAAGTATCCGTCGGCCAAGCATTAAGGTAAAAAGATGGACAGGTTTTTTGTGGGACAAGAGAGTTTGCGAGGCGAAGAAGTTGTACTCGAAGGACAACAGGCCCATCAAATACGTAATGTGCTACGAAAAAAGGCCGGAGAGCATATTATTGTGCTGGATAATCTCGGCGCCGAATATGAAATCGAGCTACAGACAATCAGAAAAGAGAAAGTTACGGGACAGATAAAAGAAATGCGAAAAGCTGCGGGAGAACCGGCTGTGGAAATTACACTGTATCAGAGTCTGCTCTCGCGGGAGA
>Ga0315551_10000745_pt1 | contig 25771 bp, 12 predicted proteins | sample SalMarSW160290MG_FD_203678 | JGI IMG/M metagenome (GOLD analysis project Ga0315551, IMG submission 203678) | Salt marsh sediment microbial communities from the Plum Island Ecosystem LTER, Massachusetts, United States - Salt Marsh Sediment SW1602-90 ...
CCAATATACAATTTATATCATGAAACAGGCTTAGATCCTGTACCTGACCTTCAAGATATGGCTAAGGATTTAATGGTGGCGACCGGCAAAGATTCTCTTTTCAACAACGGTATGAACGCGCAGCGTAACTTTAATATGAATTATAATATACCGGCTTCTCCTGCGCCCCCTACGTTTTTTGCGGTTAATTCTAGACCTGATAAGATAGAGTTGACGTGGGATTATGAGAATGGTATTCCCTTAAATCTTGCAGGTTTTAAAATCTACAGAGCAGCAGGTGCATATGTATTTGAGAAGGCAGCAGAAATAATTCTCGGCGATTGGCAGTTCCACGATTCTGTTGGTCCGGGTGAGAGACTTTATGAGGATACCACAGGCATTACAGCAGGTTTTGATTATTACTATGCGTTGACAGCCGTTAGCGACCAAGGAGTTGAGAGCGGAATATTTTTAACACAGACAACTCAGGCGGCAAGATTGACATCTAGTCCGAAAGGAAATCTATATTCCGCAAGGGTTGTTCCAAATCCTTTAAATATTAGTAATGCCGCAGTAGGAAGATACCCCGAAGGTGAAGGGAATAAACTTACCTTTGTTAATTTAACTGGTTTTTGTACAATCACGATTTTGACTGAATCGGGAAATCTGGTTACAACCATAAAACACAATAGCGGTTCCGGAATTGCTCAATGGTACGATGGTCAAAGATATCTTGTTACGGATTCCGATCAGCGTCCGGGGAGTGGTATTTATATTGCACATATACGGGATGATATTACTGGCGAAAGCGTTTACCTCAAGTTTGCAATAGTAAGATAAGGAGGAGGAAAGATGAGGAAATTTATTGCTGTTATATCTATATTAATATTTGTTCTTTCTGTTAATGCTTACGCTCAGGATAAGGTTGCCCAGACGGGTTGCGGATTTTTAGATTTAGGTACGGGAGCTCGGGCTTGCGCAATGGGAGAAGCTTATACTGTATTAGGACAGGAAGCCACAGCTCTCTTCTATAATCCTTCAGGTATAGGGGAAATTGATAACCGTTTTGATTTATCTGTCGGTGGAACGCAGTGGATCGCCGATATTAATTATCTTTATTTGGCTGCGGTCTTAAATGCAGGAGTTTGGGGAAATTTCGGCTTTAGCATTATATATCCTGATTATGGGGATTTTTACGGTACTCGGGCGGCTGAAGGTACTGCATCAGGATATGAAGAGGTAGGTCTTCTGGATATATCAGCGTTTTGCGCAGGCGTTGCTTATGCCAGAGAATTCACCGACAAGTTTACGGTTGGGATTCAGGTCAAATATGTTTCTCAACATCTTGGAGAGAATGATTTTATAGTAATTAAAGAAGCTGACACTTCAATTGTAACCAGACAAAACGAAATTTCGACTCTGTCTTACGACTTCGGGTTGCTTTTTTACCCCGGTTTTAAAAGTTTCGCTTTTGGTATGTCTGTTAGAAATTTCTCTCCCAGGGTAACTTACGAACTAATTGGGTTTGAATTGCCTTTAACTTTTGCTCTTGGTGTAGGTATGGATATTCTGGATCTTTTTGGAGAGCATCCTGATTATTCTTTTAATGTGGGACTGGAGGGATTACATCCTCGCGACTGGCAGGAACAAATTCACCTTGGAGGCGAATTCGGATACAAGGATATGATTTTCTTCCGGGTGGGCTATAAATTCAGATATTCCCAGGAGGGCTTAAACGCGGGGGTCGGCATCAGTTATGGAGATGTCAAGATTGATTATTCCTATAGTGAATTCAAGTTGTTCGATTTTATAAATAGAATTTCTGTAGGGATGGCGTTTTAAAAAAAGATAATTGCGATTTTAAAGTAAATATACTATTGTAAGGGGAATCTTTCTCTGGAGAGATTCCCCTTCTAATTTTTAGTAATTTTGTTAACTCGAAAGGATTTAATATATTATGTACGAGTCCTGATACGGCAAACTCACTAAAATGTAAAGAGCAAATATCAATAAGTCGCTCGCGGCTGACCGCAGAAAAAACAAAAAAATTTGCACATGTAGAAACATATAGGACATGTGGCCAATATAGAAATGTAAAAAAAATAAAAACTACAAGTTCTACATTTTCTACATGTTAAAAAATGGTGGGTGGAGTTGGGTTTAGCGGAAAGAGGACAGCGGTTGGCGGATAGTGTAATATATCTGTATACTATTTTCTTTATCATTCTGCTTTTTGATATTTTATTTGCATTTGATTAAATCACACCCCGATGCAGTCATTCTTCCTTACGGGGCAGGTCCAGTGGAATAGAAGTTCTTGCATGATGAGCTCCTATTCCATAGGGCAGGCGAATAACACAAATTATAAAAAAAGAAATGGTCACGGATGGACACCCTGGTACGGTCGTTCCTCCCTACAGGGCAGGCGGATGTATATGGATTTAAAATCTTTCTTTTTTGATGTAATAACAAAAAAATGAGGGTGGGGTAAATTAAATTTTCACCCTTGACAATTAACATGTAATCTATTATGATAAACCGTATGGAAACTTTTAAAATAAACAGCTTGATATATTAAAAGCTATTTATTTATAATTTAAAAGTTATCCTTATGCTGATTATAAAATAAGGTAATGGGCAATTGACGTTATTTTGATTTATGTAATAATTTAAAAATAAATATTGAAAGTAATAAGAATAATATTTTTAAAGGGTTATAAAAAGTATAGAAGTATTTTTTGTTAAGCTCGCTGAAATAAGGAGGGCATGATAAAAATTGGGATTTATAAAGTTTGGTTGTTATCTATATCCCTGTTTATTCTGTTTTCTCTGTGTCGTCAAAATTCTATCAGGAGGATTCAATTATTTTGAATCATTATCCGAAATCCAAGGAGGTTTATAAGGCAAGAATGTTTGTCGGTATTTTTGCGTTTAAATCAAGTGGTTTAATTTATTTTATAAGCTCTAATGGAAGGAGGTTTTGATGGAAAAAGCAGTAAGGGTAAGCGAATTGTTTTTTAAGTGGATTTTATATAGCTTGCTTGTGATTGTGGCTTTCTTTATGGTTACTAAGGATGCGAAAGGGGCGATCACCGGAAAGATTGCCGGTGTTATTGTCGATGCCAGTACAGGTGAACCTTTACCCGGTGCCAATGTTATGATCGAGGGTACAGATAGAGGAGCTGCCTGTGATGTGGATGGTTATTATTACATATCGAGATTGGATCCGGGTACGTATCGGGTTCAGGCGAGAATGATTGGTTATACGAGTGTCATAATAACCGATGTTAGAGTTATATCCGGACATACCACCCCGGTTGATTTTAGGATGGAATCAACGGTTGTAAGGGGTGAAGGGGTGGTCGTTCAAGCTCAGAGAGAAATTATCAAGATTGATCTTTCTTCAAGTTCCATCACTGCAGATAGAGCTGATATAGAGGCTGTGCCTCTAATTTCCGGTGTATCTCAATATCTTAACTTGCAGGCTGGAATAGATGGCTGGAGTGTTAGGGGTAGCGGTCTTGAAGATACCAAATTGATGGCTGACGGCTTATTACTTGTTGACCAGAGGATAAACGAACCTATCATGATGCCTAACCTAAGTGAAATAAAAGAGATTAGTTTAATAAGGGGAGGATTTAACGCAGAATATTCGAACGTCAGGGCAGGTGTTATAAATGTGGTTACCAGGGAAGGTTCTCCGAAGAGATACGAAGGTTCTTTTGAGTTCAGGTATACTCCGGGCTATCAAAAGCATAGTGGCCCATCTATCTTTGATCTTAATAATTATTATAATGAGATTTATTTCTGGAACAAATTGGATACGGGTGTTCAATGGAATTTAGACTTTTTTACAGACGAGACTCTTGGTCTTGATACAGTTGTTAGATTGGATAGTGTGTGCTGGTATGGTCCGAAAAATGTGTGGGGAGATCCGGAAAGCCCGTTTTACGATACACTCAAGTGGAAAAGCTGTTCAAATCCGACTTGGGGCGGTTGGATATCTGACGCTTCGGGTAAACCGATAACGCCGGAGGCTCTTCGCGATAGATACATCTGGATGCATCGTACTGATACCAGGGGAGATACTTCCTTACCCGGGGCTGATGATCTATTTTCAATTTACAGCCATGATTCTATGTATGTTCCTATCTGGAACATAACAGTGGAGGATGGCGATACAACTTATGATTTATTAGGTTATAGGAGAGAACCTTATGAAATACCCGAAGATGAACCCAGAATAGGAACGTATGGAGATTTACCGGATTGGACCCTGGATGCGGGTTTTGGAGGTCCTGTCCCCGTTATTGGAGCTTATTTAGGCGATATGACCTTTTACACTTCGTACAGGGACCATAATGAAGCATTCCCGTTTCCTGACAGCAGGGATTATTACAGAGAACGTCAGACCAGTTTGAAACTGACTTCTCGTTTTGGTGATATGAAATTTAATTTAAGGGGTGCTTATTCGATTGTAAATTCCCTTTCTCCCTGGCCTACGGGAGAAAGAGTGGGTGCACAAGATGCTGAGGGAAACCCAATAGATGCAGATATTGGGCAGGTTTACCTCAGAAGTGCATACGATATGATCGAAACTATGGGAGAGTGGGATAGAATTTATCACGGTAGCGAGAAGATTAGATCTGATCCCGTCAACCTGTATAATTTGACATCCATGACTCCTTTTGATATTTATTCCAGGATGTTTGGTCTTTCTCTGCAGCATGCTTTGAGTGAAAATACTTTCTATGAAGTGAGATTGACTTATCTTCGCTCTAACAATGACGCTTCTTTCTGGTACGATGTTCCTCTAAGCATGAAAGATACTGTCTTAATATGGTTCGGGGAAGCTTTTGACGGAGAGGGTAATTATATTACAAATAGAAACTATATAACCAGGTGGGCGGTTAATGATATGCCTTACGGATTCCTTCGCACCGAATATGAAAAAGGAAACCCTCATATGGGCAGGTTGACCACTGACGAAGATGGTGCCGTATGGGGTCCCGGTGCAACTTGCGGGACTTATAATCAGTCCTGGTCGCAAACTTACAGCGCTCGCTTCGATTTGACCTCTCAGATAAATAAGTACAATGAGATAAAGTTAGGTATTGATGCCAACTATGATAGAATATACGAAGACTATATAGTATACTCTAGTACTGATTGGGCTGATGGCGGAAAAAATGTAAGGGGAGAAGAAGAGAATTGGAGGAGCAGTTATCTTGTTCGATACGACGCGAATCCGATTTTAGCTGGCGCTTATATTCAGGATAAAATTGAATTTGAGGGAATGTTTGCCAATGTCGGTTTGAGGTTTGATTACTCGGATCCAAATACCGAATGGCCAAGCAGGGAGGCACAATATCTTTATTCCCCGTTTTATTCGGGATTTCGTAAAGATGAATTGTTTGAACAGGATTCTATCCTCGAAGATGTACCTGCGTTATTTAAGGTAAGTCCCCGTGTCGGGATTTCCTTTCCTATATTGGAGAAAAGTAAGCTATTCTTCAATTATGGACATTTTTACTCTCTCGCTCCAGCCAGAGAAAGATTTATAATTGGTTGGGCTAGAAGCTCGGAGCCACTTCAGACTATAGGTAATCCCTGGCTGGATATGTCGAGGACAATTTCTTACGAGTTAGGTTTTGAGAGCAGTATAGCTGATATGTTCCTGGCCAGAGTTACCGGTTACTATAAAGATAGCGATAACGAATACGCTCAGGTAATATATACGGATCATCCTAATATTAAACTTGTGGACTATAACACCTATGAGAATTTAGAATATGAAGATACCCGGGGTTTTGAGTTTGAATTAAGAAAAGCACAGGGAAGATTTTTTACCGGCTGGGTTATTTACGATTATAGAGTTACGAGTTCCGGGAAAATCGGAAGAAGACAGCACTATGATTCTCCGGTAGAAGAAGCTAAAGGCGGTCTCTATGAACCCGAACAAACCGAACCTGTTCCTCAACCGGTGTGGAGGGCTCAAGTAACGTTTAAGACTCCTCTGGATTGGGGAATATTTTTAGGAGGTTATAATCTTTCGTTTTTGTATAGCTGGAAAGCGGGTTACTATGAAACCTGGACGGGCGCTTTTCCGGGAGCTTCAGGCGATTTGCTTTATCAACTGCAAAACAATATCCAGTGGCAGAATCAAAAAAACTTAGACCTGAGTGTGAGCAAGAATGTTTCGATTGGAGGAGCTGCGTTTACTTTGTTTATGGATGTTCACAACCTTCTTGATTGGCAGGAACTTAATCAGCGGGGTTTTGATGGTGATAAGGATAAATATCTTAAGTCTCTGCACCTTGAGATTTATAAGGACGAGCCATATGCGAGTAACCCGAGTTTTACCGCTCCCGCTGAAGGCGAAGAACCTGATGAAGTTGGAGATTTGCGCAGTGAGGAAAAACCATATATAGATAATCCGAATAGAGAATTCCTTTGGTACCTGGATCCCAGATACGTGCAGTTTGGAATAAGGCTCAGTTTTTAGAAGAAGAAAAGGAGGTGATTGAAAATGAAACAAAGAAAATTATTAATATTTTTATTTGCTTTTCTTCTCGCAAATACGGCCCAAGCTCAACTGATGAAGAGCATTGATGTAGGCAAGCTTCAGGCTAAAGTTTTTGATGACGGTATACAGAGTGCCGTCAATTTGCCGATGAGTCATTGTGTTTACCGTAGAGGTTACTATAATATTCCCTGGGATGACATAGAAACTAATACCAATTGGCCGGGGGGATTCTTGAGGCAGGCGGGTACTCTGGTAGGTCATCGTAACTGGACGGATACGCTCGGCAATTTTTGGCCCTATCATATTACAGGGCATTGTGCTCATTCGTCCACGGAAGGAGGTAATCCTTATCAATTTAACGTGCCTGACGAGGATGGGTTTACAATACGTAGAATTATGAGATATCCCCAACCCGTGATATTGGTTGACGGGCAGCATTGTGAAGATCCGTTTGGTTCTATGGGAGATGAGGTGGATCCAGATAAAATATGGGGGGGGAGTGCCGATCTAATGGTTGAAATGCATTACCGTCTTTCGAATGGTATGGATGTATATCAGAAAAATCTCGCCTGGAGCGAACCTGGCCTCGATGACGGTGTAATCTGGGATTTAACCTTTATAAATACCGGTAATACGGATAAGGATGAAGAGATTGAACTGCCAGGTCAGACATTGGATTCCGTTGTTATTTTAAAACATTATGAAGCACTGCCGAACGGTGGTCTTTATCCCTTTGCGAGTTGGGCGGGAGTTACCGAGAACCATAGCAATGGACTTTCCTATCCTCTTGTGGGCGATTCCTTACGGATTAATTATCTCGCTCTCGCAAGAAAAACGGGACATACTCACGATTCTTACGGTGATAAATGCGAATTGGACTGGGGGGGAGACAAGAGCCTCGAGGACGGCTGCGGTTGGACCGGTCATGTGATTTTATTCGCTCCTAAAAATACAAAAGTTCTGCAGACTTATCCCATTGCCGATATTGCCGCATCTAACGACCCTGCTCAGCCGAGTATGCACAGCACGATAGAGAGTTTTGATGCGTCAATATATGATGTAGAAGATCTGGAAGATACGAGCGATTACAAGGAGCCTTATCGTTTGATGAGGATGGGGATACACGGTTATGATGACACCACAGTTTCGGAATGTCAGAACGTCTATAATATGAGTAGGCAGTATAACGTATACGACACGACAGCAACAGGTGCACCTACTTATTATGACCAACCGCAGGATAGAATGGGAGAGTTGAGTACTGTTCGCGGAGAGGTTTTCCCCAGAGATTGGGATTATTACACTTTCAGTACCGCACCAAAATTCTCTATAGGACCCTATAATATGGAATTCGGAGACACTTTAAGGTTTGTCTACGCTGTTGTGGCTGGCGCGGTTCATAGAAAAACGACTTACGTTCTAAGCAGAATGAGAGCTAATGATAGCGCCCGTTATTACTTGTGGGTTGCAAGCATGGATTCAGCTAGTATTCGAAATCAATATGAGAGAAGAGATCCTCCGACTGAGATATATGGAGACGAAGTATTTTTGAACGGAGGATTGAATGAAATTGCTACGGATTATGTAATATCGACCGGTAAAGACTCTCTCTTTGAAAACGGAATGGCTTTTCAAAGGGCTTTTAATATGAATTATGAGGTTCCTGCTGCTCCTAATCCTCCTTCACGTTTCGAAGTTCGTTCGCTGCCGGAGATGATAGAACTAACCTGGAGTTATGAAGACTATCCTCAATTTGAACCATCTCCATCTGAACTCGCAGGTTTTAAAATATACAGGGCTTATGGCGGAACCACGTACGAAGAGTCGGCAGGCTCGGTTACAGGTGATTGGCAAATGATCGATTCCGTGGGTCCGGCTGAGAGGAGTTATGCAGATACGATAGGCATTACGCGAGGTTTTGATTATTATTACTATATTACAGCGGTAAGCACTTTGGGAAAAGAAAGCGGGAGATGGTTAACGATGACTCAGGAGCCGTTTGCTGCAAGATTGACAGATTATCCTGTATATGAGATAACTACCTCTGGGGACTCTATACCCAGTCTTGATTCCGCGGTTGTTGTTCCCAACCCCTTGAATATTAATGCTACAGACGCATCCGGAGGACGGTTCTATGGAACTTATAATACTAATAATAAAATAACGTTCCGCAAACTGCCACCTAAGTGTATCATCCGGATTTTTACCGAATCGGGCGAACTGATAAAGACTATAAACCATGACGACGGTTCAGGAACTGATTTCTGGCAAGTTTTAGAAAGTGGCGCTTCTTATATGGCGACCATCAACAACCAGAGACCTGCGAGCGGTATTTATATAGCTCATATACAAATACCTGAAACGGGTGAATGGGTTACCCGTAAGTTCTTAATAATCAGATAAGGGGGCCAGAGATGAAAAAATTTATAGTTTTCATATCTTTAATATTAGTTTTTTCGTTTAATGCTTACGCGGTTGATAAGGTCGCCCAGACAGGTGTTAAAATGCTTGATGTGGGTATAGGAGCCAGGGCTTGTGGAATGGGAGAAGCTTTTACTGTATTAGGGCAGGATGCTACCGCTCTCTTCTATAACCCTTCCGGTATAGCTGAAATTAATGGTCGTTTTGATCTGTCTGTGGGTGTAACGCAGTGGATAGCCGATATCAAGTATACCTCTGTAGCTTTAGTCTATAATGCTGGCGTATGGGGAAGTTTTGGTTTTAGTCTAATAACGCCTGATTATGGTGAATTCATCCCGACGAGAGTGGATCCGTCGAGCCCTGACGGATTTGTGATAATGGATGATCCGTTAGAGGTAAGCGCTTTTTGCGCAGGCGTTGCTTATGCCAGAGAATTCACTGATAAGTTTACGGTTGGGCTCCAAACTAAATACGTTTCTCAGCATCTGGGAGAGAGTATAGTGGAGGAAGGGGAAGATCCTGTAGAAAACAAGATTTCGACTCTGTCTTACGACTTCGGTTTACTTTTTTATCCGGGGTTCGAAAGTTTCGCTTTCGGTATGTCCGTCAGAAATTTTTCTCCCAGGGTAGCTTATGAACGATTCGGATTTGAAATGCCTTTGACCTTTGCGCTTGGTGTGGGTGCCAATATTCTTGATTTCTTCGGAGATTATCCTAATTATTCGTTTAATATAGGAGCGGAAATGCTACATCCTCGTGACTGGCAGGAACAGTTTCATCTGGGTGCGGAATTTGGATACAAAGATATGATTTTCTTCCGGGTGGGCTATAAATTCAGATATTCCCAGGAGGGCTTAAACGCGGGGGTCGGCATCAGTTATGGAGGTGTCAAGGTTGATTATTCCTATAGTGAATTCAAGTGGTTCGATTTTATAAATAGAATTTCTGTAGGGATGGCGTTTTGAAGGAAGGCCGAATCTGCGACTTGAAGAAATATTGGCTTGTAAAGGGAGCAAATTTCCCTCAGTGTCGGTTAAATTCGTGTTTAAATTAAAGGAGTGATATATGATTTCCGAATCGCAGAATGTATCTTTAAAGGAGAAGATCGGTTATGCGCTGGGTGATACTGCATCGAATCTGTTTTTTCAAACATTTATTCTATTCATAACTATCTTTTATACGGATGTTTTTGGCATCTCTGCCAAAGCGGTGAGTGTTATGTTCTTGATAACCAAGATATGGGATGCGGTCAATGACCCTATGATGGGTCTGATTGCCGACCGTACAAACACCCGTTGGGGTAAATTTCGACCCTATATTCTCTGGTTTGCCATACCGTTCGGTTTGATTGGAGCGTTAACCTTTACCACACCCAATCTTAGTACGAGTGGTAAACTCATTTATGCGTACGTTACTTATACGTTGTTGATGATGCTTTATACCGTTATCAATGTACCATATTCGGCGTTGATGGGTGTTATTACATCCAATGCGAGAGTAAGAACTGTTGTCTCCCAGTTTCGTTTTGTGGCTGCTTTCTTTGGAGGACTTATCGTTCAATACTCGGTTCTCCGGATGGTCCAGAGATTTGGAAAGGGTAATGACGCTTTAGGCTGGCAACTGGCGATGACTGTTCTTTCGGTTCTGGCCGTTATTTTGTTTTTCATTACTTTTGCATCGACGAGAGAAAGAGTAAAACCTCCGGAGGGACAGAAAACCCGTTTGAAGGACGATTTACGCGATTTGTCTAAAAATAAACCGTGGTTGATGATTGGCGGTGCAACTGTATTTCAGCTTACACATATTCTTATTCGAACCGGCTGTATAATGTACTATTTTACCTATTTCGTACAGAATCAGGAAGTGATGCTTTTAGGCAGGTTGTATAGTTTTTCTTATCAGAATATGGTATCCGTTTTCTTTATGGCGGGCTCGGTCATTCAAATTCTTGGCTCCATTTTAGCGAGCTACTTCAGCAGGGTTTTTGGCAGGAAATATACTTATGCCGGATTTTTAGGTGCCAGCGGTCTATTCTCAGCACTTTTCTTCTTTTTAAGCCCGAATGATATCATTCTTATGTTTGCTTTTCATTTTCTTGTATCTTTTGCGTTGGGTCCCGTGTCGGTTCTGCAGTGGGCAATGTACACGGATACGGCAGATTATTCGGAACTGGAGACCGGTCGCCGCGCCACAGGACTTGTGATGTCTGCTTCACTGTTTGCTCTTAAGTTTGGTGTAGCCCTGGGTGCCTCTATTTTAGCCTGGGTTCTATCTTTGTATGGTTACCAGCCCAATGTACAGCAGACCGCCCAGTCGTTATTGGGAATAAGATTGGCAATAAGCGTTTACGCGGCTATTCCTGCTCTTATCGGTGCAGGAATTATGTTCTTTTATCCGTTAACAAATGAACGTATGGTTGAAATTGAGCAGGAGTTAAACGCAAGGCGTAAACCTGAAAAGCCGAAACCAACTAAGACCGGGAAATGAACTAAAACTAAGTGAGTGACGCGGATTTTTAATAATATGAATGATTAATCTTTAAAAGGTTTAATGATTTTGGTAATACGTATAGAATTTGCTCCGTTAAACTTAGATTTAAATTATGCTGTTTGTTCTTCGTACTAAATTTAAGTTGCGTCGGACAGCACTTGAAAAATCAAAAATTAAAAAAGGAGTGATATATGATTTCCGAAACGCAGAAAATATCTATTAAGGAAAAAATCGGTTTCAGTCTGGGCGATGCAGCCGCCAACTTTTATTTCCAGATATACATCGTTTTTCTGATGTATTTCTATACCGATGTGTTTGGTATTTCTGCCTCAATCGTTGGAACAATGTTTTTGGTCTCGCGTATATGGGATGCGGTAAATGACCCAATGATGGGTGCTCTTGCCGACCGGACAAAGAGCCGCTGGGGAAAATTTCGTCCGTGGATATTGTTTACGTCTTTTCCTCTGGCTATCTTTGGCGTATTAGCTTTCACAACTCCGAATATCAGTACAGCCGCTAAAATAGTATGGGCTTATGTGACATACAATTTTTTGATGATGTCTTATACGGCTAATAACGTTCCTTATTCGGCACTGATGGGAGTTATGACAGGCGATTCTAATGAGCGGACGGGTCTTGCTTCCTGGCGATTTATCTTCGCAATGGGGGCAGCCCTGGTGATTCAAGGTTTGATGTTGCCTCTGGTAGGTAAATTCGGAGGTGGAAATGACGCCAAGGGCTTTATGTTCGCTATGTTATTCTTCTCTTCTCTGGCTTTGGTGTTCTTGTTGACGACTTTCCTTACTACCAAAGAAAGAGTGAAACCCGACCCGAGTCAAAAAACTTCGATAAAACAGGACCTCTCTGACCTTGCTAAGAACCGCCCCTGGCTTGCCATGTTTGTCGCTACGATTTTCGTATTCATTTATTGGTCTATCAAAGGCAGTGTAGGACTTTATTACACTAAATATTTTGTTAATCTTGAGAGTCTCCAGAACTTCCTGCAGAATTTTGGCCTGGCTCGAAGCCCGGATGCGGATGTTGTTAAAATAGGATTTACATTTTATAGCGTTGCCGGAAACGTTGCAATGATAATTGGAATACTCTTTGCCAAACCTTTTGCTATTAGGTTCGGGAAAAAGAATGTTTTCAGGTCATGTCTGTTCCTGGCAGCATGTTCCACAGTTATGTTCGTATTTTTAGCGCCAACAGCAGTTTTGTGGCAGTTTATCTTTAATATTCTTATTCAACTTTCCTATGGGGTTACGGTTCCTTTACTCTGGGCAATGATTGCAGATGTTGCTGATTTTACCGAATGGAAGACTCGCCGTAGAGCAACAGCTATGACCTTTGCCGCAATTTTGTTTGCTCTTAAGCTTGGTCTTAGTCTTGGCGGTTTCGTTGCCGGAAAGATTCTTACTCTTTATAAATATGTTCCTAATGTCGCACAAAATGCTTCTACGCTCCGCGGTATTCGCTATATGATGAGCGTCATTCCTGCTGCTGCGTTTTTCATCGCTGTGGGTGCTGTTTTCTTCTACGTAATAGATAAGAATATGGAGCATAAAATACAGGAAGAGCTAACCGAGCGGCGCAAAAAATACAAATTTGATTAACCGGGAAAGTAGAAATAATTGTTGCAATTAGATGAAAGAAAGTAATTATTGTTATAGCGCTGCTATTGTTAAACTTGATTGTGTTTTGGATTTTAACAGGTTAGCGCAGAAGGATGTGTATAAAAAAGGATTTATTATCCTTTAATGTTCATCGGCAGTATTAGCCGTAGCTAGCTTTCGATATGTTAGTCAAAGGTGGCTAAAAAATAAATAAAAGTTATTGAGAGACTGTTTTACTTTTTGGAATGATAAGGAACGGTTTTTCTCAATTGAGAGGAGGTAAAATAAATGAATAGGTTTATTTTGTTATATTGGGGTCTGTCATTTTTGTTTGTGATTGTACTTGCTAACTGTTCGGTAAAATACAATGAAACGTATACGAATCCCGTTATCCCGGGCGGGTTTCCCGACCCAAGTATATGTCGCGTTGGTGACGATTACTATACGGTTCACAGCTCTTTTGAATATTTTCCCGGTGTACCTATCTTTCATAGTAAGGACCTGGTTCACTGGCATCAAATAGGATACTGTCTGACACGTGAGAGCCAATTGCCTCTTAAAAAAATGAGATATTCCGGAGGTATCTATGCGCCGACTATTCGCTATCACGACGGTTTGTTCTATATGATTACTACGAATATAAACGGCGGCGGGAATTTTTATATAACGGCAGAACATCCTGCTGGTCCCTGGTCTGAACCTGTTTGGCTGGACAGAGAAGGTACGGATCCTTCTCTGTTTTTCGATGACAATGGTAAAGTTTATTACACCAGACACGAGGGTGGGGGTGACGGCTACATTGCTCAGAGGACGTTGAATCTTGAAGAGGGTAAACTTGAAGGAGATTTGAAGAATGTATGGGGAGGTACTGGCGGAATATGGGCGGAAGGTCCGCATCTTTATAAAATAAATGGAAAATATTATTTAATGATTTCAGAAGGCGGGACGAGTTATGGTCATATGCTTACAATAGCCAGAAGTGACTCTCCGTGGGGACCGTTCGAGTCCAATCCTGCCAATCCGATCCTAACACATAGGAATAGAGAAGGTCATCAGTTCAGGGCTCTCGGACACGGAGACCTTGTCGAGACTCCCGATGGCTGGTGGATTGTTTTTCTTGGAATTCGTCCGCAGGGAGGTCATTACAATCATCTCGGTAGAGAGATGTTTTTAGCTCCCGTTAAGTGGAACGAAGACGGCTGGCCGGTTGTCAATGAAAATAAGGCGATAGAAGAGACAATGCCGGCACCGAGATTGCCAAAATATGAATTCAAAGAAGAGCCCGAGAGGGATGGTTTTGATGACCCTAATCTGCGTCTTTGTTGGAATTATTTAAGAAATCCATATAAAGAGGATTATTCTCTCACCGAACGTCCTGGTTATTTGCGTCTGAAGGGCTCGGCAGTCACGATGGGCGACCAGGATTCTCCTGCTTTCCTCGGACGCCGTCAAACGGCAATGGAGTGTAGGGCGACAGCAAAGCTTGATTTCAATCCCAGTAATGAGGGTGAAGAGGCAGGTTTAGTCATTCGCGGTAATGAAGTAAACCGCGCGGAAATAGGTATTACGCGCAAAGATGACAAACGAAATATATACTTTATGAATATGGTTAAAGGTAAGCTGGTCGAACCGGTTCGTTATGAAGAAATCGGAGAGGGAGAAGTCGTTCTGTCAATAGAAGCCAAGCCTTTATCATATGAACTTTTTTATCAAATGAATGATGAAGCACCGAAAAGTATGGGTAAGGTATTGACAAAATACCTTACCTTTGAAGAGGTGGAAGGGTATCTGTTTACAGGAGTTTATCTGGGAATGTTTGCAACGGGTAACGGAAAAAAGAGCAGCAGCCCCGCTGATTTTGATTGGTTTGATTTCATCGTATATAAAAAATAAATAAAGGGGAAAATATAATGGATAATTATAAAGATATACATGAGCAACCAGCTTTGAAGTACGTTTTCAATGACGATTTTTATATTGGTGTTGCTTTGAGTGATAATCAGCTTAAGGGTAATGACCCGGATGATATTGCCCTTGTAGAAAAGCACTTTAACAGCATTGTACCGGAAAACATTTTGAAATGGGAAGAGGTACATCCCGAACCGGACCGATACAATTTCGAGCCGGCTGACCGTTTCGTGGCTTTCGGCGAGAAGAATAAAATGTTTATGGTCGGGCACACACTCGTTTGGTTTTATCAGACTCCGGACTGGGTGTTCGAGGACGAATCGGGTAAGCCCCTTAGCAGGGAGGCTTTACTTAAACGGATGAAAGACCACATCTTCACCGTGATGGGCCGTTATAAAGGTCGAATTCACGGTTGGGATGTCGTAAACGAAGTAATTATGGCTGACGGTAAATTCAGAGAAAATAAATGGTGGAAAATTATCGGCGAGGACTACGTGCAGAAGGCTTATGAATTTGCCTGCCAGGCCGACCCGCGTGCCCAGCTTTATTACAATGAGTACGATTTTATTAAGCCACCCAAACGCGAAGGCGTCATCCGGCTGATTCGCGATTTACAGGCAAAAAGTATTCGCATAGACGGAGTTGGCATACAAGGGCACTGGTTTCTTGACTATCCGCCTATAGAAGAAATCGAGACAGCAATTCTGACTCTTTCCAAATTGGGCGTCAAGCTTATGGTCACGGAGCTGGACGTTAGCGTGCTTCCTTTTTATCCTGTGGACTCTCAGGCGGTTGACCTCTCCTCTTTCGACCCCGAAACACAGAAGAGGTACAATTCATACACAGATGGTCTGCCGGATTCCGTCCAGAAGGACCTCGCAAACAGATACGCCGAATTGTTTTCGCTGTTTCATCGACACCGCGATAAATTCAGCCGGATAACATTCTGGGCAGTGCACGACGCTCAGTCATGGCGCAGCTACCTGCCCATACGCGGAAGGACCGACTATCCGATGCTGTTCGACCGGGGGCGTAAACCGAAATTAGCATTCGATGCCGTTGTTAACGTATTGCGAGACAAGAAGTAAAAATAATATGTTGAGTGACTTACCGGGCTTGACATCGGGATATTAAAGGATATTATACTGCGAAATTATTTAATGAGGAGCTTAAAATGGGAGATGAAAAAAATATAGAAATTGTAGCAGCGGGTCATACCTGTCTTGATTTGATACCTGCTTTTACAATTGAAGGAAAAGTCGACAAAATGACCGACGTCCTTGTACCGGGTAAAATGATAAATATGGGTAAATGTGTTGTTGTGGGGGGAGGTCCGGTTACAAACGCCGGAGTATCCATACGACGTCTTGGCGTAAAAACTGAATTGATTGGTAAGATAGGTGACGATGACTTTGGTAAAGAGATACTAAACTGGTATGAGGGGCATGAAGGTCATTTTAAAGGAATTAAAATGGTAAAAGGCGAATCTACATCATATACCATCGCGATTTGTATTCCGGGGATAGACCGTTTTTATCTGCATCACTGCGGAGCGAACGATACGTTCGGTTACGATGATATGGATTTCGACCTTGTACGCAGAGCAAAACTAATGCTTTTTGGTTACCCGCCCTGGATGAAGAAGCTTTATGCTAATGAAGGTTACGAGTTGACTAAAATTCTTAAAAAGACCAGAGAATTAAATACCACAACCGTTCTTGACCTTTCTCTTCCTGACGTGGATGGTTATGCTGACAGTATCGACTGGCTTGCGATTGTTAAGAATTGGATTCCTCTGTCCGATATTATGGTGCCGAGTGCCGAGGAGATATTCTATTTTCTATACAAAGACAAATTCCTTGAAAAGAAGGCAAATCTCGGTCCTAAAGAAACTGTTCTTGATAATATGACCGTGAAAGAGATTTCTGATATTGGTAAAGATTTATTGGAAATGGGTAGTGCTATTGCAATGGTAAAATGCGGAAATAGAGGATTGTATATACGAACTGCCGGCAAGGATAGACTTTCCAAATTAGGTGCTGCAGGATGTTCCGACCTTGATAACTGGGCTAATCGCGAATTGTGGTTCCCTGTTTATCAGGAAGAGAAATTCGTGGGAGCTCTTGGCTCAGGTGATTCGGCAATCGCGGGATTTCTTTCTGCGTTTGTCTGGAATCATTCCGTTGAATCCTGTTTGCGCTATGCGAACGCAGCCGGAAGTATGAATGTTACCGTTCCGGACGGACTTACATGGAATAAAGGGTTTGATGATTTAACGAAACGGATTGAAGCAGGTTGGAAAACAAAAGAATCGAAAATTGATGAAAATGGATGGAAGTTTGAAAAGGGTTTCTGGGTTGGGCCTGATAACCGCGGTAAATGGGAATCATAAATAAAAATAAAACATAAATGAAAATAAAATGAGGAGATAAAAATATGTCGAAAGAAAGAGATGCATTTGTAAGTAAAAAACTCTCAAAAATGAGTTTAGAGGAAAAAATAGGACAGCTTTTAACTTTTACCTGGCGAGGCACGATTTTTACCCCGAGCGGAATCGAGCAGGTTACGCGTTTGCAGTGCGGAGGTCTATGTCTGGAGCCGTACGCTGTCGAGACCTGTAAAAACCTTTACTGGGGTAATTCGCAGTTAGACCAAACTTTTAAGAAACCTAAGGACTATTTTTCTATATCGAATACATATTTTGCAGGTTCGAACTTTGGTATAAGCATAACACCGGAAGAATATGCGCAGAGATTGAAGAGATGGCAGGGAATCGCGATGGACCGTCCATCAGGTATTCCTCTTCATATAACCATCGATTTTGAGGGAGATTTTAAGAACGATTATATGTCGGGCGGTATAAGGCAGTTCCCCGGTCCGATGGGTATGGCTGCTATAGGCGATACCAAAATTACCTATGAAATCGGCGCGACTATTGGCAAGATGTTATCGACTATGGGTGTTACGCAGATGTATTCGCCGGTCTGTGATGTGAACATAAATCCTAAGAACCCTGAGATAGGGGTTCGTTCTTTTGGTGATGACCCCGAGGTATGCGCAAAACAAGCTGTTGCTCTAATTAAAGGTTTTCAGGATAATGGAATAGCGGCAACTGCTAAACACTTCCCGGGCAGAGGCGCTTCGGACACTGACGCTCATGATGTGCTGGAAGTGATAAATGCGAGTAAGCAGAGAATGAAGGAAGTCGAATTGTTTCCTTTCAAAGCCGCGATAGATGCGGGAGTAAAAGCCATTATGACCGGACATTCCATTTATCCCGCTTATGACGATAAATATCCTACGACTTTGTCGGAAAAAATACTTACCGGGTTATTGAGAAATGAATTGGGATTCGAGGGCGTTATCGTTTCCGACGCTATCGGTATGGCTGCAATTCTTAAAAAATGGCCCCTACCGATAGCCTGTGCAATGGCAATAAAGGCAGGAGTCGATACGATTCTTTTGAAGGCTGACGATGAATCGAGGTCGCAGTGTTTCTTTGGAATCAAAGAGGCTGTCAAAAATGGCAAATTGTCCGAAGATAGAATCGATGATGCGGTTACTCGTCTTTTGAAGATGAAGTATGACCAGGACTTATTCAAAACTGCTCTGAAAATAGACCCGAAGAAAACTTACAAAATTACCACCGATAAAAAAGTTATAGATTTCTCCTGGGATATTGCGAAGAAAGCTCAAATAATAATGAGAGACGACAAAAAGTTGCTGCCTCTCGATAAAAAACAGAGAATACTTGTTATCGAGCAGCGCATTCCTTATGAATTCTGCGGGAAAGACCCTTATATGCATACTCATATGTTCTGCGAAAGAATGGTTGACCATTCTACGAATGTAATTCTTGCCGACACTGAATTTTCCGCGTTTGAGGAAGAGATTAAAGAATGTCTCGAGCTTGCCAAACAGGCTGACATTGTCGTTATGACCAACTATTATGCGCGAATCGTCAAATCCGGTAACAATCAACTGCTTGCCAAAAAATTGAAACAGGCAGGACACAAGGTTGTTGTTATGACCAACAATCCTTACGTTGAGGGTACTACTGCGGAAGCGGATGCCGTGGTGTGCAATTTCAGCGCAACACCTGATTCCATAAGAGCTTCTGCTGATTTACTTTTTGGTAAATTCAAGCCTCGCGCTGCGACCAAAGTCCCTGTTAAGCTTGGAAAGCAGAAAGCGACTCCAGAGAAAAAGCTGAAAGCCAAAAAGGGTAATCCTTTGAATTTGTCATACTGCTAATAAGGGGGAAATTATATGCCAAAATCTTCTGGTATAAAAATAAGCGACGTTTTTACGATTAAAGGAGCGGAGATATCCGAGATTTATGATAAGAATAAAATGGCAGTCCATTTTCAGGGGATGTCAAAAACTCTTTTATTCCCGCACACCATTGCGCTTCAGGGCGCTCCTACATGTTCGATAGGGATATCTCCCGATGGTTTATACAACAGGCTTAACAATGCTGGTAGATTGATTCTAATGAATTCGAATGCAATTCAATTTGCTTCTGCTCCGTTTATCCGTATTGAGGGAGAGGAAGAAGAGGAGGAAGAAGAGATTTTAGAACAAGAAGGGATTTTTATGCTCACCAGAAGGGATCCTGAGAAGGTAGAAGGGATCGATGATGTACCGGCTTTGAAGAATTATTATCATAAACCTGTCCCTGAGAAGGACATCACGATTTCTATTGCTACACCTTCACTGGAGTTGGTGTATAAACTTGGTAAAGTTAGCGTTATACGAAGACTAATTTCTCCTTTTTTGTCTGAAAGAGACCAGGCTTTAATGCCTCTTGGTGTCGAGGAATATGAAGTTGTTAACTCGAGTGATGAGAAAAAGGAGATTACTCTCGTTGTACCGAGACCTTCCCTTGTTAGTCTTCAAGAAAAAGAATTGAAACCGACAGATCAGGATACGGTTTATATATGTTCTACTCCTGTTAAAGGTCACGTGCATGAAGAGTATGAATCTGAGGGTATTAAAGGTGTAGTAATGGCAAGTAAAGAATGTAAAGACAGGATGGTTATCGCAGCACCTAAGATGAAGGATGTGGATATAGATACAAATCCTTATTTCTGTCTTAATTTCCTAAAACAGGATTTACTTCTTAATGAAGACGGAAGTTTTTATATAAAGAGAGAGCCTCTTCTTAATCAGGATTATGGTGCAGCCATCAGCTATACCTTTACTCTAAAGCCAAAAGCAACAATGACGGTGCCTTTTGCTGTTGCGCTGGACTTTCCCAAACAGAGATATATGGACGGGAAAGAATTTGACCGTAAATACTTGAAGAGCTTCAAGAATGAAAAGTCGAGAGCCAAGGATATGGCTAAAGTTGCTCTTGATAATTATAAAAAATGGTTTGACCGCACAATGACTATTCAGAACAGGATATATAATATGATAAAGAATAGTCCGTCATATAAAAATGATAAATCCGGAGCTTTAAGGCTGACCAGACTAATTTTCAACGAATTCAGTTTTCCGTTGTCGAATGCTGCGGTCTGGGTTGAAGATAAAAAGGGCAACGAGAGAGCCAGATTCCTTGAATGTTTTGACTATGCTTATATAGATCCTTCGGATGTGGATTGGTATTCAATGGTCCTTTTAATATTTTTCCCGGATATAGAAAAAGAGCTCTGTCAGAGTTTCATTGACTCTATCAATAGAGAAAACAAGGATAAGAAATATTATCATTTGCACGCATCTTTTGTTGAAGCCAGAAGTCATTTCGAAAAATATCCGGAAGAATACGAAGGGAAATCTCTGACCCAGATATACGATCAAATTAAAGTCAAAGGTGCTGTATCGCATGATGTAGGTGCTCTACCGAAAGGTCATCCCCTGCGTAATGTCAGTGAATATTCCTGGTACAATGACAACTACTGGGTCGATCTTTTTCCCAAACTTGCTACAAGAGTGCTGCGAAACGTAAAATTCACTGGAGATACCGATTTCTTAAAAGTCAATTGGAAGACGCTTAAATTCGGATTTGAGCACTTAGAAGAGCATGACCATGACGGAGACGGCATACCTGAGGGTAATCCGGGTGAGGTCAAAAACACTTTTGATAATTTGACCCTCTTCGGCGTAGATTCATATGATGCGACTACTTTTATGGCTGGTTGCCGGGCTATGAGCATAATGGCTGATATAATGAAAGACGAAGCTGCTAAAGAAGAATATGAAAAAGTCTTTAAAAAAGCTTCCGCTCAGTTCGAAAAATTATGGAGAGAAAAAGAGAACAGCAAAGGTACGAAACTGCAGTATTATGTTACCTGCTATGACACGATTACAGGAAAGACGAACACGGATGTCTGGACCAATCAACTGGATGCCATATGGGCATTGATTGCGGTGGGAGAAGAGTCGTTTATCCCGGAGGATAGGGCAAGAAAAATCCTGAAGACAATTTTCGATAACAACAGAACCTTTATGGGTTGGGCTATGTGCCGCACTGAAGACGGCGGAAAGGTGGAATCGGAGCAGGGACAGGATGTTTATACGACTTCCAATTATGTTTTTGCCGAGCTTCTTGATTATTATGGTCTTGTCAAGGAGAGCAAAGAAGTTTATAAGGCAATGGATAAGGTTATCTTCGATTATGCAAATTCTTTGATATCTCCGGACAATCTTCGCGCCGAATTTGAAATTGAGGCAGGCGAAACGAAACCTACTCCCCATTACATCGTAGCTGCTTATCCGAGACCGGGCGCAGTAGTGACACAACTGGTAATGCAGTATGTTAAAGATCTTCAGAAGAAAAAGGATAAGGTAAAAATAAGCTCAAAGGATCTGAAGGCTTTTATAAAGGACTTGATGAAGTAGGCTTTAAGGCTTGGTTTAGTGAAATATATGATAGGTTTAAAGCCTTCCGGCTTTAAACCTATCATATATTTATAATATTAACCACAAAGACCACAAAGTTCACAAAGAAAAAAATGTATGTTAGTACAAAACCCAACACTGCACCCCAAATTTTCACATGTAGAATATGTAGGACTTATAAATGTTGTCATTGCGAGTTTGACGCCGTGTCCGACCCATGCGAAGCAATCTCTAGGGTTGCCCTATATTAACAAACATTACTTTTATCACATTCTCTACATTGCGACCGGGAAGTTTAGAACCGGTAGCTGTACCCGCGCGATTGTTTTTTTTGCTCTTTTAATTAATATTAAAAAGAAAAAAATGAAAAACCGTATATTTTTTCCCGAATTTAATAAGGATAAACTGCTGGAACCAGGACAGACTATTCTTAAATATGCTCAAGATTTAAATATCCCCATAAATACAGGGTGTGGTGGGCTTGGTATATGTAAAGAGTGCAGGGTTAAAATAGAAAAAGGCAGAGAAGCTCTAAACGAAAGGACGAAAACAGAAGAAGCATTGGAAAAAGATGAGCGGTTAGCTTGCCAGGCAGTAATTGAAAATGCCGGGTATGATATCTATGTAAATGTTGTAAATACAGGTTTTATAACGAATATTCTGACTTATGGGAAAAAGAGAAAGGAAATTTGTTTGAATCCGCATGCGAAAATAAAAAATAATAAAGTTTTTTTAGGCGAAAGAGAAATCGATGATTATCGAGGTGTTCTCTTTGGTATCGCGGCTGATATCGGAACCACTACTGTTGTATTACATTTAATAAATCTCGAGAAAGGCAATATTGTTCATACTTCCGCATTCGAAAATCCTCAAAGAAAAATAGATGGTAACAACGTTATAAGCAGAATCCAGTTTGACGGAAAAAGCTCCGGAGAATTACAGTCTAATTTAATATCAAAAATAAATAAAGAAATAAAAAAAATGCCGGTCGAAGGACAGAATATATATGATTTTGTCGTGGTAGGCAACAGTACGATGAGAGATTTGTTTTTCGGACTTGATGTTCAGAGTCTCGGTGTCAGTCCGTTTAAATCAATTACGGAAACGGGAAAGGGGGCAACTCCTCTCGCTGTGAAAACATCCGAGCTTAGTCTTGACATAAACGAAAACGCGGAAGTTTATGCTCCACCTTTAATTGGTTCTCATGTCGGCGCTGATGCCCTTGCTGTCAGTCTTTCATGTGGGGTGTTGAGTGAGGCGAAAGAAAATATAATGTGCATTGATATAGGTACCAATGGTGAGGTAATTTTGAAGTCCGATAAAGGGATAATTGCAACTTCCTGTGCAGCAGGTCCTGCTTTAGAGCCTATGTCTGCAGTACCTGGAGCAATTTGCAGGTTTAACATGGACAATAAAAAGTTTAAGTGGGAAACTATCGGTAATGCCCAGCCGATCGGCATTTGCGGTTCGGGTATTATTGATATTCTGGGCGAATTAGTTAAAAATGATTTGATGGATGAAGATGGTTATCTTAAGACCGGCAAGGTTTTTGAGATAACCGGCAATATTCGGATTACCCAACCGGATATAAAAGGAGAGAGCGGGCTCCTGTGGAGTAAAGCTGCTATATCTCTTGGAATAAAGGCGCTTCTTGAGGAAGCAGATTTAACTACGGATGAGTTGGACAGAGTTTTTCTTGCAGGTTCTTTCGGCACTTATATAGATAAAGAAAATGCCAGGATAATTGGTCTTGTTCCGGATATTTCTTCCGAGAAAATTATACAGATCGGAAATGCAGCAGCACTTGGAGCAGAGGAGATGTTATTATGTCAGGAGATGAGAAACTTGGCCGAAAATTCGGCAAATAAAATAAAACATATTCATCTTGAAAGCATCTCCGATTATGGTGAGAGATTGATGTTAGTTGAACAGAAGTTTAAAAGGCTTTCTTCCGTAAGTAGTTGAATTGTTAAATAGTAAAATAGTGAAATAGTAAAAAAATTTAACTTTAGTTTAAGTATTGTGTGTTTTAAACAATTATATATTTTTTCTCTGTGTCTCCGTGTCTTTATGTGATATAAAATTTTAAGTTACGAGTTTCGGATTTCGTGTTTCGAGTTAGGAAGACAACAAAATAAAAGAATCTGAGTAAATCTGTGTTAATTTGTGGCTGGTTCAGGGGTTGTAGGATGGGTTTTTAAACAACAAAAAAATATTTTTTCCTCTGTACGTTCTTTTTTTCTCCGTGTGCTCTGTGTTAAAATTTGGGATTTTGGATTTAGGGGTTAGTAAAAAAAATCGTTTTATTCGTGCGATTTGTTGTTTCTTGTTTTTTTGATTTTTGAATTTATCGGCTGTGCCGCGCTATATTCTCCGTCATGAAATTAGACAAAAAAAAGCCTTGACAAATACATTGAAATTTATTAATATAGATTTTATAAAGGTAGTTAGATTTAATATGCTTTGATTTCGGAACGTTATGGTTGGAGTTTTGATGTCGTCTCAAAGACTGATATTGAGAAATAAGGAAAAAGGAGGGGATGTCATCAGTAAAATTAAGTATATATGAAAGAGTCGAAATTTTTGATTAGGCTTCTCGTAAGAAAGGAGAATACTATAAGAAATATACTTAGTAGAGTTCGTGTGACACCTATATTTTCGTTGGTTTTCTGTTTTTGGCATATTCAAGGTTTCAAGTGGAGGTTTCAAGCAATTCGGATCATATTGTACAATTTATTAAGGGGGTGTATCAAGGAAAAATGATTATCGATGTTTTTTTGTTTTATTTACCCAGAGTAACTTATTTCCTAAACTCTAATGAAAGGAGGTTTTAATGGAAAAAGCAGTAAGGGTAAGCGGATTGTTTTTTAAGTGGATTTTATATAGCTTGCTTGTAATTGTGGCTTTCTTTATGGTTACTCAGGATGCGAAAGCGGCAATTGACGGAAAGATCGCGGGTGTCGTTGTTGATGCGAAGACCGGCGAGCCTCTACCCGGTGCCAATGTAGTAATCGAGGGTACCGATAGAGGAGCTGCCTGCGATGTGGATGGTTATTATTACATAATAAGATTGGAACCCGGAATTTATAACGTTCAGGCGAGAATGATGGGTTATATGAATGTTACAAAGACGGATGTTAGAGTGATATCCGGACATACAACTCCGCTTAATTTTGAGTTAACGACAACGGTTGTGGAAGGAGAAGGTATAACAGTCCAGGCTGAGAGAGAAATTATCAAGATGGACCTTTCCGGAAGTTCTTTCTCTGCGGATAAAAGTGAAATAGAAGCTGTTCCTCTTATCTCAGACGTGACTTCATATATCAACTTACAGTCCGGGATAGCAGGCTGGAGTGTCAGGGGTGGTAATCAAGGTGAGACCAAATTGTTGGCTGATGGTTTACTTCTTGTCGACCAGAGAGCAAACGAACCTATCATGATGCCCAACCTGAGCGAGATAAAAGAGGTTAGTGTGATGAAGGGAGGGTTTGCCGCCGAATACGCGAATGTTCGTTCGGGAGTTATAAATGTTATTACCAGGGAAGGTTCTCCGAAGGGATACGAAGGTTCCTTTGAAGCCAGATATACTCCTGGTTATCAAAAGCACAGCGGTAAATCTATCTTTGACCCAGATAATTATAATAATGTGCCATTTCTATGGAATAAGCTGGATACGGGTTACGTATGGAATATAGTGGGAGGAGATACTGTTGGTTGTGATACGGTTATTAAGTATGACAGCGTTTGCTATAAAGGCTCTAATAAAGTATGGAATACTCCGACTAGCCCGTTTTACGATACAATTAAATATAACAGTTATCCATCATTTAGGGGATGGAAATCTCAGGTAGGAAGAGACACGACTATTACTACTTTAGAAATACAGCGTGATAGATTTCTGTGGATGCGCCGTATTAATACACCCAGAACAGATTCTCTCTTATTAATCTACAACGGTGGTGATTCCATGTATTCTCCGATTTATAGA